>Ga0209514_10003107_pt1 | contig 24348 bp, 19 predicted proteins | sample Subgrocontami58m_FD_187452 | JGI IMG/M metagenome (GOLD analysis project Ga0209514, IMG submission 187452) | Subsurface groundwater microbial communities from S. Glens Falls, New York, USA - GMW37 contaminated, 5.8 m (SPAdes) (version 3) | ecosystem: Environmental > Aquatic > Deep subsurface >...
CATTCTGGCGCGCTTGGGCGCCCCGCACCGCAGCATCGGCCTGCCAGACCAGCGGATCGAGGTCGGCCGTATCTAATCGTGCTATGGTCTGCCCCTCGTATACGGTCTGTCCTTCCTCGACCAATACCTGGCTTACCTTCTCAGAGATCTCCGCCCTGGCGAAGACCTCTGTGGTCTCTATAGTGCCGGAGGCCGTCAGACCTTCCCCGGCGAAGCGGCTCAGAATGTACCAGCCGGCCAGCGCCGCGACGAGCAGCAAGATAGGGATCAGGTAAACCTTGCGGATGTTAGGCATTTATCCGCCAACCTCAATGCATGTCATCAGTCCCTTCGCTCGTCAAGCTGAGGAAGACATCTTCCAGAGTGGGGGCCATAGGCGCGATACTCTCGACCCCGATGCCGTTCTGCTGAAGGGCGGCGCGGACGCTCGCCGGGTCAACCCTTCGGGCGAGGACCTGGATGGCTTTGCCATAGAGTGTCACCTGGGATAGGCCTGGCAATTGCCGCAGTACTGCGCGGCCTCGTAGCGGGTCGTCGCAGGTGATGGCCAGCATCTGGCCGGGCAGATAGCGTGCCTTGAGGTCGGCCGGGGTAGAGAGCGCCCGCAGCTCTCCGTTGTGCATCATACCAACCCGGTTGGCGTGCTCCGCCTCATCAAGGTAGTGCGTCGTCATAAACACCGTCACGCCGGTCCCCGTGAGTCCGAAGATCAGGTCCCAGAAGCTCCGGCGTGATGCCGGATCGACCCCGGCAGTCGGTTCATCCAGGAACAGCAACTGCGGCTGGTGGACGAAGGCGCAGCCGAGGGCCAGCCGTTGTTTCCATCCCCCGGAAAGATGCGCCGCGAGTTGTCTCTCCCGCCCGCTGAGGCCGGCCATTGCGATGAGCTCGTCGATCCGCCGCTTGAGACCGGAAGCGGGTACCTGGTAGGCGCCCGCGTAGAACTCCAGGTTTTCCCGTACTGTCAGGTCTTCGTACAGGGCAAACCGCTGGCTCATGTAGCCTATGTGCTGCTTCAATTGCTCGGCCTCCTGGACGATGTCGAATCCCAGTACTTCGCCGTGGCCGGAGGTTGGCTCCAGGATGCCACAGAGCATTCGGATCGTCGTGCTCTTTCCCGACCCATTTGGTCCGAGAAACGCAAACACCTCGCCTCTCTGCACCTCAAACGATACGTCCTTGACGGCCACGAGGTCGCCGTAGCGCTTCGTCAGGTGCTCCACCCGGACCGCCGCTGCCGTCGTATTCATTCAGTCAATCCGCTTCCGGAACCGGTTGACCGCCAGCGCAAGCATCCCGAAACTGAACACGGTCAGTCCCATCGCCTGAGGCCAGAGGGCCGTCAGCCCGACCCCTTTAAGCATGATGCCCCGGATGATCTCCAGGAAATAGGTCGTGGGAAACAGGTCGCCAACGATCTGGAGAACCAGCGGCAGGCTCTCGCGTGGGAACAACACCCCGGAAACGAAGAAGGATGGCAAGATGAAGACTTGGGCCATTTGCTGGGCCTGGGGCTGCGTCCGTGACGCTACGGAGATCAGCAGGCCGATGCCCATGGAGCCAAGAACGAACGGGATGGTCAGGAGGAGAAGCAAGAGCAGCGAGCCGGCGACGCCGACGCCAAAGAGCAGGCGTGCTACTATCAGTGACAGGGCCATGGAGACGAACGCCAGCAGCACGTTGGGCAGGACCTTGCCTATCATTAGCTCCAGTGATGTAATCGGCGTCACGACCAGTTGCTCCAATGTTCCCCGCTCGCGTTCCCGGACGACGGCGAGGGCGGTCAGGAGCATCGCTTGAAACGGAACGAACATGCCCACCAGACCCGGCACGATGAAGATCGCGCTGTTCAAGGTCGGGTTGTAGAGCACCAGGGGCCGGAGATCGATGCCCGGCCGGCCACCGTTCTGGCTCCCCTGGCCCGTATCGCCGCCCAGAGCCTTGGCCGACTGGTCCTGCGCGATGAGCCCTCCGGCGGAGAGCGCTGCCTGCGCGACATTCGGGTTGGACCCATCGACGACTATCTGCACTGTGGCTGTCTCCCCTTTCGCCAGCTTGTCGCCAAAATCTGGCGGGATCACCAGTACGACTCTGGCCGAGCCTTCGTCGATAGCTTGCAGGGCCTGGTTGCGGGTGCCGGCCCAGGGTTGGAGATCGAAGTAGCCCGAGTTCTGAAAGGCTGCGGCAAAAGCGCGACTCGCGGCGGTGCGCGACTCGTCGTACACGATAGCCGGCAGATGGTCCACGTCGGTATTACCGGCATAGCCGAACAGCAGCAACTCCATGACAGGGGCCAGCAGGACGAAGCCGAGCGTCCGGCGGTCCCGCAGCAAATGGATGAATTCTTTGCGAATGACCGCAAACAATCGACTCCAGCTCATGTGCCACCTGTTGGCAACTGAGCTGGCAGATGGAGGGGGGTATGACTCAGCAAGACGAAGGCCGGTACCGAGAGGAGGATGTCCACCCAAAGGTAGCCCCACTCCTGGTGCCGGCCTTGCTGGCGTTTGGTCTCCCGTGACCCAGGCCCTTCTCTCATAACAAAAGTATATGAGGGAAGGATTAAGTTTTAGCGATAACTTTCTACCATTCCTGAATGTGCCGGCTGAAGGTGTCCACTACGAAATCGACCACTTTCTTGCCGAACTCGGCATTGGCCTTCTTGAGCCCTGCGCCCATGGCGCCGCTCGGATGGGCCTGCCGGAATTCGGCCGGTCCGTAGAAGAGGATGTGCTTCTTCGGGATCGTAGACTCGGCCAGTTCCATGTTCACGATCTCCGGGGTGAGGTACAACGACACGGAGGTCTCGTTGGCGCCGGCGTGGCCGTCCGGCCTCGGGAAGCCGTCCATAACCATCTGTACGACCTTGTTGTGCGTGAACCAGGTGCGTATCTTAATCTGCATGCCGGGGTAGGCGGCCAGCGCCTGGGGCACCATACCCTCAAGGCAGGGGACGTTCTCTCCATGTGCGTTGACAATGAATATTCGCCGGAAACCCTGCCGGTAGACGCAGGAGAGGATATCCATTACCACCGCCTGGAAGGTAGGGGTCTGCAGGCTGATGGTGCCGGGGAAGTCTACCAGGGGCGTGGACATGCCAAAGTAGAGGACCGGAGCCACGATCACGCCGGCTCTCTCGCCCACCATGGTGGCCAGCTTGTAGCCAGTGATTGAATCGTTGCCGAGAGCCATGTGGTATCCGTGCTCCTCGCAGCTCGCGGTAACCAGGATAATGCGATCATCCTTCTTCAGGTAGTCCTCTACCTGGGCCCAGGTCATCTTCTCCAGTAGCATGGCCGCTCCTTTCTAGTCTTTGACAATGAGGCTATTCTAGGTCAGGGTCGGGTGGTTTGCAAGGGGCGCTAGACTTTGGCGGGCGCCCCCGGACTCCCAACCTATTGTACCTCCCCACATGACGATGCTATAATCTGATGCGTTATGGCAAAGCCGGACCATACTTCGCGGGTAAAGGAGTGTGCCTGCCTCGCGGCGGGCCTGTGGCATCATGACTAATCAAGCAAAGCTTCAGCATCTTAACGATCTCTTAGATCAGGCCAGACTGGGTGGTGGGGAGAAGCGCATCAAGGACCAGCATAAGAAGGGCAAGCTGACAGCCCGAGAGAGGCTGAACGTGCTTCTGGATGAAGGGTCGTTCGAAGAGTTGGATGCCTTTGCGACCCACCGGACCTCGGACTTCGGTCTGGATAAGGAGCGTCCACTGGGCGATGGGGTCGTGACTGGCTACGGGCGTATCGATGGGCGCCTGGTCTACGTGTTTGCCCAGGACTTCACCGTTTTCGGTGGGTCTCTGGGAGAAGTACACGCCCAGAAGATCTGCAAGATCATGGACCTGGCCCTGAAGAACGGCGCCCCGGTTATCGGCCTGAACGATTCCGGCGGGGCCCGGATTCAGGAAGGGGTCGTGAGTCTCGGCGGGTATGCCGATATCTTCCTGCGCAACACCCTGGCCTCCGGCGTCGTACCCCAGATATCGGTCATTATGGGTCCCTGCGCCGGGGGCGCGGTTTATTCGCCTGCAATCACTGACTTCATCGTCATGGTCAAAGACACCAGCTACATGTTTATCACCGGCCCCAACGTTATTAAGGCGGTAACCAGAGAAGAGGTCAGCTCGGAGGAGCTCGGCGGGGCCATGACGCATGCGACCAAGAGCGGAGTCTGCCACTTCGCCTCTGATAGCGAGCAGGAGTCCCTGCTCCTGGTCCGTGAGCTGGTGAGCTACCTGCCCCAGAACAACCTGGAAGACCCTCCTATGTTCGAGTGTCTGGACGATCCCGAACGCATGGAGGAAGACCTGGTGAACGTTGTTCCGGATGATCCGAACAAGCCGTATGACATGCGAGAGATCATCCACCGGGTCGTGGACGACGCTGAGTTCCTGGAGGTGCACGAGTACTACGCCGCGAATATTATCGTCGGCTTCGCCAGGCTGGGCGGTCGGGCGGTGGGAATCATCGCCCAGCAGCCGGCAGTCCTGGCAGGAACGCTGGACATAGATTCATCGACCAAGGGTGCCCGCTTCGTGCGTTTCTGTGATTCATTTAATATCCCACTGGTGACCTTTGTGGACGTCCCCGGCTTCATGCCCGGCGTGGCGCAGGAGTACGGCGGGATCATCCGTCACGGCGCCAAGCTGCTGTACGCCTATTGCGAGGCGACTGTACCCAAGGTCACGGTTATCACCCGTAAGGCCTACGGCGGCGCCTATGACGTCATGAGCAGCAAGCACGTTCGCGGCGATATCAACTACGCCTGGCCAACCGCCGAGATCGCAGTCATGGGTCCCGACGGGGCAGTGAATATCGTCTTCAAGGACGAAATAGATAAGTCCGGCGATCCTGAGGTTACCAGGAAGAGATTGGTAGAGGACTACCGGGAGAAGTTTGCCAGCCCCTATATCGCCGCTGCCCGTGGTTATATAGATGCGGTGATCGATCCCCGGGAAACCCGGCCCAGGCTGATCCGGGCACTCGAGATGCTGGAGAATAAGCGGGATGGCAATCCGCCCAAGAAGCACGGGAACATCCCGCTCTAGGAAGCCACGTTGAGCCCGTCGCGTTGCCCGACAATAGGAGGTTGATCACTTATGAAGTCTAAGCCCGTGCGGATCACGGATACCGTATTACGGGACGGTCACCAGTCACTGCTGGCTACCCGTATGCGCACTGAAGACATGGTACCCATTGCCGAGAGACTCGACTCGGTTGGCTACCACTCACTGGAGGTCTGGGGAGGCGCAACGTTCGATACCTGTCTCAGATTCCTGAACGAGGACCCCTGGGAGAGGCTGCGGACCCTCAAGAAGTATATCAAGAAGACGCCGCTGCAGATGCTCCTGCGCGGGCAGAACGTTGTGGGATATCGGCATTATCCCGACGATATCGTCGAGCGCTTCATTGTCAAGGCTGTCGAGAACGGGATGGACATCTTCCGCATCTTTGATGCCCTGAACGACGTGCGTAATCTCGAGTGGGCCATGAAGGTCGTGAAGCGAGAGAAGGCCCATGTCCAGGCAACTATCTGCTACACCATCAGCCCGGTCCATAACAACGATTTCTTTGTGGGTATGGCCAAGCAACTGCAGAGTATGGGGGCTGACTCGATCTGCATAAAGGATATGGCTGGACTCATCTCTCCCAGTGACGCGTATGACCTGGTGAGCAAGATGAAGGCCAGTATCGGCATTCCTATTCAACTCCACTGCCACTATACCAGTGGAATGGCTTCTTCGGCTTATCTGAAAGCCGTCGAGGCCGGCGTTGATATCCTGGACACGGCCATATCGACCATGGCCCTCGGTACATCGCAGCCTCCAACTGAGACGGTTGTCAGCATGCTGCAGGGCACTCCTAGTGACACCGGCCTCAACCTGGAGTCCCTTTCAGAGATCGCCAAGTACTTCGCCGATGTGCGGAGGCTCTACCGGGACTTTGAGGGCGAGCTAATCGGAGTCGATACGAACGTTCTGATCTATCAGATCCCCGGGGGCATGATCTCTAACCTGGTATCCCAGCTCCGGGACCAGAACGCCATAGGACGGTTGGATGAAGTATTAAAAGAGGTGCCCCAGGTCCGCAAGGACATGGGATACCCACCGCTGGTCACTCCTTCCAGCCAGATAGTGGGCACTCAGGCGGTACTGAACGTGGTCACTGGCGAGCGTTATAAGGTGGTGCCCAAAGAGGTCCGTACTTATTTCCAGGGCCTTTACGGCAAGCCCCCCGGGAAGTTAAACCAGCAGGTCAAGAAGGCTATTCTGGGTGACGAGAAGCAGATCGAGGGCCGTCCGGCGGACACGCTGGCTCCGGAATATCCCAAGGCCGTCGAGGATACCAAAGGCATAGCCACGTCCGAGGAAGACGTGATAACCTATGCTCTCTTCCCCCAGGTGGCTATGGACTTCTTCAAGAGCCGGGTAGACGGCGTAGTCCTCGGTAAGGACCTGGTGGCGGCCATCGCCGCGGCTCTCGTGCCGGTAGTGCCCGAGCCCGCCGCCCCTGCTCCTGGCGCACGGCGGGTCCTGGTGCAGTCGTCTCAGGGCATTAGCGCCTGGAAGCTGGCCGGTCGCGTTCAGATAACTAATTCACGGTTGGGAGGATAGGAATGAGGCTCTCCGTAGAAGGAAGGGAATTCGAGGTTGATATCGCTCCCGGCCAGATCAAGGTGGATGGTAAGCCGTTCAAGATTGACATAAAAGGTGCTTCCGGCGAGAAGACCGCCGTGCACGTAGACGGCATGCCTTACCAGGTGGAGATCAAGGAGCGCCGGGGATCCGAGGTAGTGGTCGCAATAGGTGGTAAGTCCTACAACGTGATACTCGAGACCCCTTCCCGTGCCCCGCTGGCGGCGCGGCCCTCCCGTCCCGCTCCGGTCGACGCTCCGGCTTCTGCCCCTCATCCCAAAGTGGAGGCAAAGGCGCCAGAACCTGCTAAAACGGTTACTAAGGAGGAGGCTCCTGTTTGCGACATGCCTTACCTGGATGGGGTCACTGCGGTCATGCCCGGCCGGATCCTGTCCGTAAAGGTCCAGGAGGGCCAGGCGGTCAAGATGGGTACCGTTCTCTGCATCCTGGAAGCCATGAAAATGGAGAACGAGATCCGTGCCCCCAAGGATGGCACGGTCACCAACCTTCAAGTCAAGGATGGGACTATCGTGAACGGTGGCGATCTTCTCATGATGGTGTGTTAGAAATAGAGGTCTTGACATTAATGCACGGTGTTCATATACTTCCCTGTACCGAGTCTGACAATAGTGAGGCTTTGAAGGGGGAGCGATGTACGTAAAAGACTACATGGTGACCAGGGTTATCACCGTTTCCAGCGATACTCTGGTGACAGACGCGCAGGATCTGATGAAGAGGCATGACGTTAGACGGTTGCCTGTGGTAGACCGTGGACATCTGGTGGGCCTCGTGACGATGCCGGATATCAAGGAGGCTGCGCCTTCGTCCGCTACCTCCCTGAGCATCTGGGAGCTTCATTACCTCCTCGCCAAGCTGAGGGTCGGCGAGATCATGACGAAGGCCGCTAAGCTAATCACGGTACCACCTAACACTACCATAGAGGACGCGGCCCGCATCGCCCGGCAGCACAAGATTGGGTCGTTACTGGTGGTCGAGGGCAAAGATCAGCTGGCAGGCCTGCTGACGGATACCGATATTTTCGATATCCTGATTGATATCCTCGGGCCTTATGATGGCACCGTCCGTCTCCACTTCTACGAGTCCTTCAAGGGTAAGCCTCTGGGTGAAATTACGGATACAATAAACAAGCACCACATGCTGATTCATAGTATGTTCGTTGTCACGGCTCCGGGCTCCGGCCGGAAAGACCTGATCGTGCGGCTTGGAACGGATGACGCCAGCCCGGTTATCAGCGACTTCCGGGCCAAGGGTTACACGGTAGAGCAGAGCGCTTAGCTCCCTCTTAATCACCTAAGGACCATCACAAGCCCCAGGCGATTAGCCTGGGGCTTTGTGCTATGTGTCCAGAACTTTGACGGGTCTCCCTTCATGTCAGGGGCGTATGTCTGCCGGGAGTCGGCTTCAAGCGCGGTAGGCGTCCTCGGCCCTCTCCGCCAGCCGGTCCCAGTGAAACTCGGTGAGAATTCGCGTCCTGGCCTCGTGTCCCAGGCGCCGCCGGAGGCCGGCATCCTGGAGCAGCCTGACCACCCGGCCGGCGAATCCCTGCACATCTGCAGGCGGAGCCAGCAGCCCGCTCTCTCCGTCCACTATATACTCGGCTGCCTGTCCGACGCGATCTGCCACGACTGGCAGTCCAGCACCCATCAGCTCTACTAGCTTGAGAGGGCACTTGGTGCGGTTGACCAGTGTATCGTCCAGCGGATAAATGGCTACATGGGCCCGCTGAAAATAGGGGGGCAGGTCCTCCGGGCGTGTCCATCCAGCCATCTCGATGCGGTCTCCGATGCCCGCTTCTTCGACCAGGCGGGATACTTCTCTTTCCTCGCCGTGGAGTCCCTGTCCGACGATCAACAGCCTCGCTTGAGGTACCTGGCGGAGCACTTCCTGAAAGATCGCGACGAGCCTCCTGGACTGAAACTCGAAGAACCGGGTATAGAGCAGGAGTGTGAGATCCTGTGTGTCTCCCTGCGTCTCGCTGGGAGAAAAACCCTGAATGCTACCAGAGGCCCCGTTCGGAACGTAGAAAATGCGGGCTTCCGGCACGCCGGCCTGCGAAACCATTGACGAAAGCGCCCGGCTGGCCGTGGTCACCGCATCGGCATGGCGCAAGCCCCAGGGCTCCTGGAACGCGAAGACCCTTCGCTGCAGGGGACCGTAGGGTCCGAGCTCGTTCCAGCCGCCTTTGCCTTCCCAGTCATCAGTGTCCACAACGAGCCTGGCGGAAACCGTGCCGGCTCTCTTGAGAAGCCAGCAGGACATGGCCACCAGGCCGGAAAAGGCCTTGGGCTTGAAGACGTGGATAACTTGAGGCCGGTGCCTGAGGGCCTGGCGCAGCGTGCGCCAGGTCAAGAGTGGATACCAGACCGGCGGAAACCGGTGAGGCAACGGGGTATGCCATACATCTACTCCCTGGAGTGACATCCGCCGTCCGGAGTATGCCGGATTGTCCCAGGGGGGTACTATCAATAGAACTTCATGTCCTCGCCGGGCCAGGGCTGCTGCCAGCGGCAGGGCCCTGCCGCTGGTCGTCCCCTTGGGCTCCAGGGCAAAGGGGCCGATCAGCGCGATCCGCATGCTGCCTCTGTGTAATGAGTCATGACTTAGAAAGCCGGTACGAGCGATGTATTGCCTAGCGAGGAATACCGAGCCGCTCCAGAAGGACCTCTATGCTCGTAGACAGGCCCTCCTGCACCTCATGACGGTCCAGTCCTGCACCCATGGCCACTGAAAGCTGAAAATCGGCAGTGAGCAGGTCGCCGGGGTCATGGGCATCGGAATTCACCAGCAGGCGCGCTCCGGCTGCACGGGCCAGGGAGGCGACGCGTCCATTGCCCAGGCAATGGCCCTTCCGGGCACTGATCTCCAGGAATATGCCGTTAGCCTCCGCCAGCCTGGCCTCCTCAGGGGTCAGCAGGCCTGGGTGCGCCAGGATATCCACATCGCCGCAGTTCAGGGCAGCAAGGTTAGTGCCGGCGGGTACCGGCTCCACAACGGTCTCTCCGTGGACCACTACCACCCGGGCGCCCATCTCCCTCGCAGTACGTGCCGCCTCTCCTATGACGCCTGGGGGTAAATGCGTCAGCTCTACTCCGGGGATAGCCTTGATGTCCCAATGGGCTTCCGCCACCTGGCATTCCCGGATGATCACTGGCAGATAGCCCTCCAGCCCGCCTACGCCCATGTGGTCGGTTATGGCGACGGCCCTGTAACCCCTCTGCACGGCCCGGTGGATCAGCTCCATGGGCGAGAGGGACCCGTCCGATAGTGTGGAATGGGTGTGAAAATCGCAAAGCATTGCGCCATCAAGATAACAGAAAAAGGCCATGGAAGACAAGGAGAACCCAGGCGGGAACAGTCGCCGATTCAGCCCATTGTGCCACCACAATCACTCCACTGGTGATATAATCATAGGCCAGAAGACGTAATGATAGACGACGATAACCGAGCCGCCCTGCGCTCCTTGCCTAGCGTCGACCGGCTGGTCAGCCACCCGCTGCTGGCCTCTTTGGCCTTCTTGCCCCACGGGGTACTCGTAGAGGAGGCACGGCGGGAGCTGGAGACGGCGCGCTCCGGAGCGGCGTCCGGCGAGCGTGTGCCATCGTTGGACGCTCTTGCGGACCGAATCGCATCGAAGTTGCAGCGCCTGCTGGAGCCTAATCTTCGTCCAGTGATTAACGCCACCGGCGTTGTCTTGCACACAAACCTCGGTCGGGCCCCGTTAAGCCTTGATGCTCTGGATGCCATGCGCCTGGTGGCAGGCGGCTACAGCAACCTGGAGATGGACCTGCCGTCAGGCGAGCGCGGGTCCCGCCATGTCCATGCGGAGGAACTGCTCTGCCGGCTCACCGGCGCCGAGGATGCTATGGTCGTCAACAACAATGCCGCCGCCGTCCTTCTCACCCTGTCCGCTCTGGCCCGGGCGAAAGAGGTCATCGTGTCCCGCGGGCAGGCCGTGGAGATCGGAGGGGGTTTTCGGATCCCGGACGTGATGCGCCAAAGTGGGGCGCGATTGACTGAGGTGGGGACGACCAACCGTACCTATGTCGCTGACTACGAGGCCGCTATCGGCCCGCGTACGGGTGCGCTGATGCGGGTGCATACCAGCAATTTTAGAGTTGTGGGCTTCACCCAAGAAGTGGATATCACCGAGCTTGGACAGCTGGCCTTGCGCCGGGACCTGCCTCTAATAGATGACCTGGGGAGCGGTTGCTTCCTGGATACCCGGCGGTTTGGGCTGGAGTATGAGCCGACCCCGCAGGACAGCCTGGCCGCCGGAACGAGCGTCGCCTGCTTCTCGGGCGACAAGCTCCTGGGCGGTCCACAGGCGGGGATCATCGTTGGCAAGGCCGGCCTGATACGCAAGCTGAAGCGGCATCCCTTGGCCAGGGCCGTTCGCATCGACAAGCTGAGCCTGGCCGCCCTGGTCGCTACCCTCCTGCACTACCTGAAAGGCGAAACGACAGAGAAGATACCGGTCTGGCGGATGATATCGGCGAAGGCTGACGAACTGGAGGCAAGGGCCCAGGCCTGGGCTGCTGCCTGCGGCGCCGGCGTGGTTGTCGGCGGGCAGTCCACCATCGGGGGTGGCAGCCTGCCGGGCGAGACGCTGCCAACGAGGCTGCTCTCGCTGGCGCCGTCCGGAAAGCGCGGGGCATCGAGCGTCGCGGTTCTCGCCGGGAGGCTACGTACCGGGACTCCTGCTATTGTCGCCCGCATCGAGAAAGACGCCCTCCTACTGGATCCCCGCACCGTACTCCCCGAGCAGGATAAAGCCCTGATCGAAGCCCTGGTCCGGGCGCTGGGGTAATCGGGAGCCCCGGGACGCCCAACCAGCCAAATTCCGAAAGACTCTCGACTGGCATGTCCATGTTCCCATTGCCGTTGGAAACCTGGGGCTGTGCATGCCTACGTCCGGCGGGCAGCCACCCATACAGTGCCTGTCTCCTGGCGGACCTGGCAGCCGCTCTCTCCTTGCGTTATTGCGGGCGGCATAGTAAAGTAGGCGAATCAATCCCAACAGGCCTCGGGTACCGCACCCTCTAGTCTGGCGGTGAGGTGTCGGGGCCGCTGTGACTGAGCGTGAGCCTATCAGGAGGAGGGAGCGAGCTTGAGGAAGAACGGCCTGGTCCTCGCCATGGTGAGCCTGGGGCACACCGGGGTCCATTTCTACAGTATGGCCTTCACGATCATACTGGCGCTGATTAAAGACGAGTTTGGACTCACATTCAGTCAGGCCGGGATGATACTCTCTGTGATCACTGCCGTTAGCTTTGTGGTGAACATCCCCTCTGGTGCTCTGGCGGACGTCATGGGCAAGAAGCGGGCGCAGATGGGCGTGGCGTTGCTGGCCCCCTCCGCTGGTTTCTTCATTGTCGGGTTCGCGCCGACGTATGCCTTTGTGCTTCTCACGATAGGACTGGTGGGCATCGGCTCGGCCCTCTGGCATCCGCCCGCTATGTCTACTCTCTCGGACCGTTTCCCAGGAAGGCGGGGCTTCGCTCTATCCTGGCATGAATTCGGGGCCAATCTTGGCGATTTCCTTGGACCGGCACTGACCGGCATTATTCTGGCTACCATGCTGTGGAGACAGGTTCTCAATCTCTATATTATCCCCGGCCTTGTTCTGGCCATACTGATCTGGATCATAGTGCCGGACATGAAGGCTGCACGCAAGCAGGTGATGCTGGTAAGCGACTATCGCCGGGCGCTGGGGAGCCTATTCACCAATCCGCGGCTTCTGCAGGTGTCGTCCCTCTCGGCTTTGCGCACCATGAGCCAGCAGGCCCTCACCTTCATATTGCCCCTTTATCTCTTCTCCACATTAGGACTGGGCGCGGCGCTCACCGGTATTTACACGGCGATGCTGACCCTGCCGGCGATGGTCGCCGGGCCCATTATGGGCACCCTGTCCGACCGGATGGGACGCAAGCCGGTGCTGGTGTTTGGCCTGGGGGCGGCGGCGGTCCTGTCATCTCTCCTGGCGGTCTTTCGTCCTTCGGTGGAGGTTTCCGCCTTCTCCAGCTCCGGGCTGGAAAGCACTTTGCTCGCTATCAGGGCTGCGTTTGGCGGCGGTGATTTCTTCTTGATCTCGCTGATACTGCTAGGACTCTTCCTCTTCTCGATGCGCCCGATCATCTTTGCCTATGCTATGGATGTCACGCCCAAGGAGGTGGGAGCTACCACGGTCGGGTTTGTCTTCTCGACCAACCAGATCCTCTCGGCCGTCGCTCCCTTTATCGCCGGTCTTATCGCCGACATGGCGGGACCCAGCTCGGCGTTCTTCTTTGTCGGAGGACTGATCGTCACCGCCTGCATCGTGGCGGCTCTGCTGCCGAAGCCTTTGCCTCCGGAGGCCTCTGTTAGGGGGGCAAGCTAGGATAGTTCACTAAGCACCTCGCACAGCCGGGCGGCGAAGGCCTTCGGCCGGAGCACGGAGCCGTTGTGGCCGCCGGGGAACACGATCAGCTGCTTTTCCAGCAAACCCGCCAGGATCTCGGTGGCGCGGTAGGGCCAGATTCCGGGTGATCCGCGCCCGACACCGAACACAATTCTGGCAGTTGTTCGCTGAAGTGCATCGATGTCCGGCCTGTACCGGTGGGAGGCCGGGGCATCATACTTACGGAAGAACTGCAGGTTGGCGGCTCGTTCCGGTGGAGGTGGAGGTAGGACTACGTCCGGCTCGCGGTCATTGAAGTCGATGCGCAGCTGCGCCATGTCCTTCCGATTCGCCGCTACCGCCCCCTCCCGGTGTAGCATCTCATATGTTTCCTCGAGGATACCCACCACCGGCAGGCGCTCTTCATCGGGGAGCAGCGGTAGCGCCGGAGGCTCGTGCGCAATCAGGGTGTGCACCTGGTGAGGGTAGCGAGCCGCCAGGTCAAGTCCGATCAGGGCGCCGATGCTGGTACCCAAGACTGAGGCCGGCTCGGTGGTCAGGTCGGCCAGCAGGTGACAAGCGTCGTCGCAGTGGGTTTGGATGTCCGGCGGGGGCGTTCCTTCGTTGGGCGTGCTGCGTGACAGGCCCCGGCGGTCGTAGACTACCACCGTGTATTGATCGACGAGCTGGTTGACCAATGACGCGGAGCCGCCGGAATCGCTGTCCCCACCCTGGATTATCAGCAGCAACGGGCCTGATCCACGCACCTCGTAGTAGATGCTGGCTCCGGGCACCCGCAGCGTGCCGGTCTTAGGTGGGTTCATTCAGCCATCTCCTTGTGTTGCGATTCCAGTTCAGAGCGGGTTCTCATACCAGCACATCGCGCAGCCGGGAGGCAACGGCCCTCGGATGGAGCACGGGGCCATTATGGCCGCCGGGAAACTCTAGAATCTCCTTTCCGAGTAGTCCCGCCAGGACTTCGGTTGTTCGAAATGGCCAGATCCCCCGTGAGCGTTCACCGGCGGCGAAGATTATCCTGGTCGTGGTCCTCCTCAGGGCTTCGATATCCGGCTTGAAGACCTGAGATGCCGGGGAATCGTACTTGCGGAAAACCTCCAGATTGTCGTTCCGCTGCGGAGGAGGCGGAGGCAGGACAACATCCGGCTCTCGGTCGCTGAAGTCCATGCGCAGCATCCCCATATCTAAGCGCATCGCTGCCAGCAGGCCCTTCTGCCGGTGTGTCTCTTCAACCTCCTCGTAGAAACGCTCAATGGGTATGCGCTCTTCATCGGGCAGCAGTGCCATCGCCGGCGGTTCGTGAGCAAGAAGGGTACGCACCTGGTAGGGATAGCGAGCCACCAGTTCAAGCCCGATGAGTCCGCCAATGCTTATGCCCAGGACCAGTGCGGGCTCGGTAGTCAGGGCATCCAAGAGGCAATGGACATCGTCACTGTGAGTGTGGATGCCCGGCGGGGTCGCCCCTTCATCGTACGTGCTGCGGGACAGGCCCCGGCGGTCGTAGACTACCACCGTGTAATGGTTGACAAGTTGATCGACCAGGGCTACGGAGCCACTGGCATCCCCGTCTGCACCCTGGAGCACCAGGAGCAACGGGCCCGAGCCCCGTACCTCATAATAGATCCTGGCTCCTGGCACCTGTAGCATCCCGGTCTGCACTGATTTCATTTAGCCGTCGCTTGTCCTCCGATTGCAGTCCGGAGCGAACGCGCTCGAACGCCCCACACTGTAATTGATACATCACTTCCGGTGTCTCTGGCAAGTCCGGGAGGCGCGGTTACACGAGAAGGATGGGGAAGCTGTTACTACGTGAGTTGGGTAATACTACCCTCTCAGCCTCTGCGTCAGTGTGGTACGTTTTGATAGGAGTGGTAATGGCCTGAGCAATGACGAAATTCCGGCTGGTCTCTTCTCTTATCTTCTTAGGCCTCCTTTTCCTCTCAACAGCAGGCTCCGCGTCGGCGGGACAACCCCGGCGCGGAGCCACCGGAACCAGGGCATGCCCAGAGCCGCCTGCCTCAGCTACTTCAGCGAGCTACTGGACGTGGCAGAACCCACTTCCCCAGGGAATGTCACTCTTCGACGTTCAGTTCGTGGACCGGCAACACGGTTTGGCTTTGGCACCGATGGGGGGTACCATCCTCCGTACTGAAGATGGAGGCGCCACCTGGGGCGCCTCTTGCACTCCCTTTAATGTGTTCCCATTGTACTTCAAGGACTTACAGAACGGGTGGGCCACCGACATGAGCGGTGTCCTTTACAAGACAACTGACGGAGGCTTTGCCTGGAACAGAATATCTACGGACCCTGTCAAAGAACTAGAGAAGCTATTCTTCATAGACAATGAAAAGGGGTGGGGTCTGGGCTTTGTTGATACATCTCCCAGGACTGGGACTATTCTCAAGACCGAAGACGGGGGAGTCACCTGGCACGTTAAGTTATCGCAGGCCGGTACGATGTTCTACGACATCTTCTTCACTGACCCACAGACAGGTTGGATCGTTGGCGCTCCTGGCGCTATCTTAAGAACGATCAACGGCGGCGCTTCCTGGACCGCTCAGACCAGCGGCACTTCAGTTCCTCTTAATTCTGTGTTCTTCATCAATTCGTTGGTGGGCTGGGCTGGCGGTTCCGGTGGCACGATTCTCAGGACTGTTGACGGTGGCGCCTCCTGGGTCGCTGGACTCACTGGGACTACTGAATTCATCAAGTCGGTGTTCTTCGTGGATCCAGCAAGCGGCTGGGCCGTTGGGACTCACGGGACCGTGTTGTATTCGCAGGACGGTGGAGTCACCTGGGGGTCACAAAGTTCGGGAACTGCGCAGATCCTCTATTCTGTTCAGTTCCTAGACGCACTGACCGGCTGGGCAGTCGGCGAACTCGGTGTCATACTCAAGACAACTGACGGTGGCGCCACCTGGGTTAATCTACAGTCAGGGCCGACCAGGACATTGAGGGGCATCGCCTCGGACCGGCTCGGCAATGCCTGGGCTGTCGGTGATGGCGGGACCATTATGAAGACGAACAACAGAGGAGGGCGTTGGACGGTCCAGCCGTCCGGCACCAGCGCCGATCTGCTATCGGTATCTTTTGTGGATAGCCAGCGCGGTTGGGCCGCGGGGAGCGCAGGAACAATTCTCACGACCACCGATGGGGCCCTTACCTGGACGTCACATACCTCCGGGGTCACTGTTGATCTGCGCTCGATCTTCTTCGTGGATGATCAGACAGGCTGGGTGGTGGGAGACGGTGGCACTGTCTTGAAAACCAGTAACGGAGGGGCCAGTTGGACGCGACAGGACTCCCTGACTTCGGCCGATCTCAACTCCGTGTACTTCGTGGACGGACAGCAGGGCTGGGTGGTTGGCTGTGACAATGCTATCATTGGGACGAAGAACGGCGGAGAGACGTGGGCGACGGCTCAAGCTTCGAGGCCCTTCTGTAGCTCCAGCCTCAATTCAGTGTTCTTCACAGATGTCCGGACGGGTTGGGCGGTAGGGAAAGATGGTTATGGCAATGGGACCATCCAGAAAACGATAGATGGCGGTACAACCTGGGATTACGCACCACTGCCTTTGAGTATGGACCTCTACTCGGTGTTCTTTGCGGACTCGCAGACCGGCTGGGCCCTTGGGTATATCAGTGCTTTCAAGACAACCGATGGAGGTGCTACCTGGCGGCCCGAGGCGCCACCAGTCGGCTATCCAGGGTTAATTTTCCTCTACGCCGGGGCCCCACTCGACAGTGAGACCTCCTGGGCCGTAGGAGACAGCGGAGCAATCTTCCTGGTCGGAGAGCGTTATCCGCTGAGGCTGAATATCCCGTTACTGACACGCAATCTCGCGTCCGGCTGGTAAACGCTCCCAATCCGGCCTGCTCAGCCGGGACGGCTGGCCTGCACGATTGGAATCATGACGCGATGCGTCAGGTCACTGATTGCCACAATCTGGTCACGAGCCTGGAATTGAACCCCGCTCACCGTCTGGCCAGCCAAGATACCCTCGGTGTCTCCGGCCCTGAAACCGGTGGCTGCCGTGTCAAAGTTGCAGACCAGGTCCCTCAGTCCATCCCCGCTTATATCCTCTAGAGTGTTTGAGCAGGAGGCCAGGCTCGTCTCACTGCCAGTGCGGCCGAAAGTCAGTGATGCCCTGTCCATCTGAGCAGGGGCATCGAACCCGGGTTCGGAGAGGACGGCTACCGGGATAATTCCGTTGCCCTTAGGGTCGATTGCGTTCGTGGAGGTGCCCGGCCTGATGTCTATCCCGGCTCTCTTATAGTAGGAAGCCCACGAGAAAACGCTATTCGGCTGTCCGGCCGGAATTGGACGCACCGCTCCCCGCATAGTCCAGATTGCGTAGATGTTACCCCGGTTGTCAGTGGACAGGCTGGGAGTCAGTTTCTGCGATCCGCCTGTCTGGTCTAGCCTGGTGCTGGGCTGCCAGGCGCCGCCGGCAGGGCGATACGAGGTGTACTCGTCGACGTAGTACCCTCCCAGGAGTCCGGTGGCGTTACGCCAATCGGTCCATGCTGCCCACAGGTTTCCCCAGCCATCTGCCAGGATCGCCGGTCCTCCCGTCACTCGAGCGGCGCTGTCGTTTACCCTTACATTAGGCGTCCAGTCGCCTCCGGGAGACCGGATAGAGAAGAAGACGTCGGCGTAACGAACGCCGCGGTCGATGTTACCGTTGCGGTTATCCCACCATGCAGCGTAAGCATTACCCCTTGCGTCTAGGGCTATGACAGGGGATTCCTGGACCTGCATCCCCGGCTCGTTCGGGTCATCGTTTACCTTGACGGCCGGCGACCAGGAGCCTCCGTTAGGCCGGTAGGCGTAGTAGACGTCCGGGTTGCCGCTCCGGCTGTCGCTCCACATGACGTGGGCATTTCCGGCTGTGTCGACGGCAATACTGGCTGGGGACGGCGCGGTCCCATCGGCAGGCACCGAAACATCGGTCACTTTGATATTGGGTCCCCAGTAGCCTCCTGACGGGCGATTCGAAAAGTAGACCGCCAGGTGCTGGGCCCTGCCGTCCATCCAGACGGCGTAGGCGTTACCCCTGCCATCGACTGCAATGCGGGGCGCGCTACAGTTGGAGTAATTGTCCTCGTTGGTGCAGGGCATGCTCTGGCCATCACTAACCTCGACGTTCGTTCCCCAGGAGCCTTCCGCCGGACGATAGGCGAAGTAGATATCACCCTGGCTGCCGTTGCGTCCGTCCCACCAAATTGCATAAACATTCCCCTGGGTGTCCAGCGCTATATCCGGAGAGCTGCGCCATGATATTCCAGTGTTGTCATTAATCTTGATGCTCTGTCCCCACGAGCCTCCAGCCGGCCTGTAGGAGAAATAGATGTCCGAGCCGTTGATCCCCATATACTGGTCAAGGTAATTCCGGGTGTCTTCCCAGATGGAGAACGAGTTGCCTGTTGGATCGGTAGCAATTCTCGGTCCGGTCTGTACGGCGCCGTACGCATCATCTACCCTGGTCCACGGAGCCCAGGGTGCATCCGCGAGGGCTTCCCCATTTGCCAGCAACAATAGAACGCCGGTAGCCACCACTCCTACGACCAACCTCAGTGATTCCCCCCTGGATTTCATGGTTCCCTCCAGACGCCTGCAATCGAACAGAGGCCCATCCTCTGTATTTGTTGCCCACCTATTCTCCTGCCGGAAAATGAATCTCAGATGACAGAAAACGTTTGACTGCCCTTACCTGCTCGTGTACACTTCCTTTAAGGGGGTGCTATGGCGTGATCAAGGTCCTTGCCATGATCCTTTCCGGCGGTATGGGGCAGAGGCTCAGCATCCTGGCTGAGGAGCGTGCCAAGCCCGCAGCCATCTTCGGTGGAAAATACCGCATTATAGACTTCGCCCTGAGCAACTGCGTGAACTCCGGCATCTACAGGGTTGGGGTCCTTACCCAGTACCGTCCCCGTTCGCTGAACCACCATATCGGCATCGGCCGCGCCTGGGACCTGGACCGCACCGAGGGAGGGGTTTTTCTCCTCCAACCGTACATGGGGCGCCAGGGCTCGGACTGGTACAGCGGAACGGCAGATGCCGTATACCAGAACCTCTACTTCGTCGAGGAAACCCCGGCTGAGCAGGTCCTGATCCTGGCCGGCGACCACGTCTACAATATGCGCTTTGATGACATGATCGCCTTTCACAAGATGAAGGGCGCCGCAGTTACCGTGGGGATGACTGAGGTATCTCTCCAGGACGCTACCCGTTTCGGCGTCGTAAGCCTGGATAGGGATGATCGGGTCACAGCCTTTGTCGAGAAGCCTAGGGAGCCTGAGGGAACCCTGGTGTCAACGGGAGTCTATGTATTTAACAAGTCCACATTGATTGAGTGCCTGGAGGCGGACGCCCAGCGGAGCGAATCGAGCCACGATTTCGGCAAGGATATTCTCCCGGTGCTGGTGGAGGCCGGTAAGGCCTACGGCTATCGTTTTGACGGTTACTGGAGGGATATCGGGACGGTAGAAGCCTACTGGCAGGCCAATATGGACTTGCTGGTGGAGCTGCCTGAGCTTAACCTATACGGGCCGGACATTATTCGCACCCCCAGCTCCGAGCGGCCGCCCGCCAAGATCGGCTCCCGCGCCCATATCAGCCGCAGCCTTATCTGCCACGGCTGTATCATCAATGGCTACGTCGAGCACTCGGTCCTCTCTCCGGGGGTTTATGTCGAGGAGGGCGCCGTAGTCCGCGATTCTATCCTGTTCGATGACGTGCACGTGGAGGCATCAGCATCAATAAATCGCAGCATCCTGGACAAGGAGGTGTGGGTCGGCCCGGGCAGCCAGGTAGGCTACGGGGATGACTATGCAGCCAACCAGGATGAGCCTCATATCCTGAACACCGGCATAACCATAGTAGGCAAACGAGCACGCTTGCCTGCCGGCCTGCGGGTGGGACGAAACTGCAAGATAGAGCCGGCCGTTCCGGAGGATAGCTTCCGGGATATGATTGTACCCAGTGGGGAGACGGTGGGTGGGCGCGAAGTCCACATGAGGAGGTTAATCTAAATTGAAGATTCTTTTTGCCGCAGCGGAAGTCAGCCCATTCTCGAAGGTCGGAGGGCTGGCTGACGTAGCCTCTGCTTTGCCAAAGGCCCTGAAGCGGATGGGACACGACGTGCGAGTGGTCACACCACTTCATCTTCAGCCGGACGGAGTCCCGCCGGAAAGCCAGGGAGAGCCGTGGGAGCTCCGCATGACCTGGGCGGGGAGCGAGGCGCGCCCAACGGTAAGGGAGACCACCTCTGGTGGTGTCCCTGTCTATCTGCTGTACCACCCGTCCTATTTCCAGAGGCGGGCCATCTACGGCGAGCCCGATGACCTCGATCGCTATCTCTTCTTTTGCCAGGCCGCGCTGGACCTGCTCAAGGCGCAGGACTGGCAGCCGGATATCCTCCACTGCCATGACTGGCATGCCGCGGCGCTGGCCTTCGGCCTGCGAAACCGGGCGTGGGGCGACCCTTTCTATCATCCGACCGCCTCCGTCCTGACCGTACACAATCTGCGGTATCGCGGCCCGCATGACCTGGTGGACATGCTCTGCCAGGCCATCTTCTATGCCAACGTGGTCAGCACGGTCAGTCCCACCTACGCCCAGGAGATCTTGACCCCGGAGTACGGCGAAGGACTACATACCCTCCTTGGCCTGCGCCGTGACCGGCTCTTTGGCATCCTGAACGGAATCGATTACGAGGAGTTCAACCCGGCGACCGACCACTATATCCCGGCTCAGTTCGATGCATCCACTCCGGAAAGAAAGGCCTTCGACAAGGCGGCCCTGCAGGAGCGTGGCGGTCTGACCCTGGACCCTTCGGTGCCGCTGGTTGGCATTATCTCTCGCCTGACGGAGCAGAAGGGCTTCGATCTGGTCCAGCAGGTTATCGAGTCCTACCTGGAGAACGGGGGCATGCAATTCTTCCTCCTGGCAACGGGAGAGAAGCGCTACGAGGCGTTTTTCCAGGATCTGCCGAAACGCTATCCCGGCCGGGCGACCGTCCTGCTGGCCTTCGATGCGGCCCTGGCTCAGCTCATCTATGCTGGCAGTGACCTCTTTCTGATGCCATCCAAGTTCGAGCCCTGTGGCCTCGGGCAGCTGATCAGCCTGCGCTACGGCACTATCCCGATCGTCCGCCGCACCGGTGGGCTGGCGGATACCATCCAGGATTGCTCGGTAGACCTGTCCGAAGGCAATGGCTTCTCCTTCACCGACTATAACGAATGGGCGCTCCGGGACGCCATTGACCGCGCCCTCTCAGCCTATCAGAAGCGGGATGCCTGGCAGAAGCTCGTCGTCCGGGCCATGCAGCAGGACTTCTCTTGGGAAGCCTCCGCCCGTAAATACGTGGACATGTACCAGTTCGCACTGGACAACAGGTGGTAGAGATCGTCCGGGGCGGGAACATCTGCTGGACTAGTATCCAGTAGGGGCGATGGCACTGCCCATGTATTCCAACTATTTCGAATCAGCAAGCCTGGTGCACTGACGACCCTGTCATTCCACAGTTAACTTTGTCATTCCAGCGAAGGCTGGAATCCAGGCGGGGAGTGGGGAATCCCACGTAGTCGAGTACTACCGGGGAAAGAGCAGGGTTAGCCCGTATACCAGAGGACAGTCCCTTGGCTACTTACTTGCCATGCAGGCGTTAGGCCAACCCGCCTGGGTGCCTGGACGTCCATTGGCGGGCTGCATCGCCAGCCCCCAACCCCTCTGGATTCCAGCCTTCGCTGGAATGACAGATTATGGTTGATCCGCTATGACCGCTGCGGTCTGGCACGACATCGAGGACAGCTGTATCAGCAACCTTCCGAACGCGCCATTAGACGGCCACAGAGCGACAATTAGTTGGATTAGATGTGGCACTGCCTCGCCCGACGCCCCATAATCACCCTGTTCTATTCCCTGCTACCTTTTACCACCGGCTGCCTGGGCTAACCAGGGGACGAGCTTTATCTCCTGGCCGGACGCTTCTGCAAACCAAGCACTCGCCCAAGAGCAGCCATGGAGTCCAGCGCGAGTTGGGTCCGCGTAACCCAGACCTCCGGGCGATTGTAGGCGTCCGAGATCCACGCGGAGCGGGACCCTGCCTCTTCGATCTCTGGCAGGTAGTAATCAGCCGTTTCGAACTCCAGGCCCTCGACGGCGCGGAACTCCGGCATGGTTCCGGTCTCGCGCAGTATTAGCGCCGGCCACTCGAGATCAGTCGCATTGGTATTCTCAACCGAAAGCTGCATGAGCAGCTCGGCTCCTCGACGGGAGATAAGGCAGCTGCCGGCGACCAGGTCGGCAGGCGACTCTAACCCGACCAGGGCGGAGAATGCTTCGTTGGTCAGTGTCTCCACCAGTATCTGTACCGGCGGGTGTGTCTGTAGGGCCCGCGGGGTCCGACCTAAGGCGACATAATCGGCTTGTGGCCGGTAGGCCAGCACGTCACGCAGCTCCGCAGGGAAGGTGCTCTGCCAGTGAAGAAGCCGGTCGAAGTCGGCGTAGTGGACCCACGCAACTGATGGGTCCGAGATAACTCCGCTCACGGCGATACGGCGCGATTCCCCGACACCCGCGCTACCGGAAACCCGCACATCGAAACCGGCACTTTCCAGGGCCGACAATGATCTCCGGCTCGTCGCACCGCTGCAAGCCGCGCACAGGCGCGAGTACAGGGTGGAAAGTTCAGGCAGCCCCGGGTCCAACCGGCTGAGCAGACGTTCCTCCGGATCGTGGACGGTTACCGCGAGGGCGCGCCTGTTCAAGGGCGTAGTCCTAAAGCTGCCAGGAATCGACCCGGTCCTATCGCAAGTTGCCTAGCCGCTTATTGCCTTGCACACCAGATCGCCCATCTGGCTGGTGCCGACCTTGGTGCAGCCCTCTTCCACTATGTCATAGGTTCGGTGGCCGGACTCCAGCACCTTCTCTACGGCACGCTCGATTTCGTCGGCCTCGTTGTCCAGCCCCAGGGAGTAGCGGAGCATCATGGCGCTGCTCATAATCGCTGCGATGGGGTTGGCCAGGTCCTGGCCGGCGCGGCTGGGGGCGCTCCCGTGGATCGGCTCGTACATGCCGAACCGCAACCCCTTGCCCGTGACCTTGGAGGACTTGCGCTCCGCTCCCAGGCTGGCCGAGGGCAGCATGCCCATGGAGCCGGCCAGCATCGACGCTTCGTCAGTGAGGATATCTCCGAACATGTTCTCCGTGACGATAACATCGAAGGACGACGGGCGCTTGATCAGGAACATAGAACACGCGTCTACCAGGATATGCTCCAGGGTGACATCAGGGTACTGGGGGCCGAGCTCGAGCGCTATCTCTCGCCAGAGGCGGGAGGAAGTTAGAACGTTGGCCTTATCGACACTTGTGAGCTTCTTCTGTCGTCCCCGTGCCAGCTCGAAGCCCACCCGCAGGATACGCTCGATCTCTGCCTCGGAATATGCCAGGGTGTCGACCGCTTTTCTGCCGCGCGGGGTTTCCCACCGGCGGCTGGGCTTGCCGAAGTACAGGCCGCCCGTGAGCTCCCGTACCACCATCAGATCTATGCCGGCGACAACCTCGGGCTTTAGAGTGGTCGAGTTCACCAGACAGGGATAGGTTTTTATAGGACGCAGGTTGGCGAAGAGGCCGAGGCCTTTGCGCAGCCCCAGGAGCCCTTGCTCCGGACGCACGGTGGATCGGGGATCGTCCCACTTCGGGCCACCGACGGCGCCAAGTAGCACGGCATCGGATTTCTTGCAGATGTCCAGAGTCTCACGGGGCAGCGCGGTGCCCGTCGCGTCGATAGCCACACCGCCTATCAGTGCATCATGGAAGCGGAAACTGTGGCCGAACTTGCTTCCAACCGTGTTCAGAACCTTGACTGCCTCCGCAGTAACGTCAACCCCAATGCCGTCGCCCGGTAGAAGAGCAATATCGAATTTCATGAGACTCCTTAATTGTTGTTTTTTGTGCTTCACAGTGCTTCACAGTGCTTGCCAGTGCTTGTTGGTGCTTACTTGTGCTTCGTAGTCCTTTGTCGTGCTTGCTTGTGCTTCGTAGTTCTTTGTGTTGCTCCATCGCGAGCTTGGCTGCCCGCCGCTGGCAGAGACTACCTATTATTACTTATTGCGAGTCCCTTTGTTTGTCCATTGTGAGTCCTTTTGTTGTCCGAACCCCTGCATTGTCATTACCGGCCCCTTTATTGTCATTGCGAGCTTTATACGCAGCCTGGGGCTGCGGGAGAAATGGAATGACATGCCTGCGTGCGAGGGCTAGTGCTTCGGGGTATGCTTTAGTGGT
>Ga0209514_10003112_pt1 | contig 24319 bp, 17 predicted proteins | sample Subgrocontami58m_FD_187452 | JGI IMG/M metagenome (GOLD analysis project Ga0209514, IMG submission 187452) | Subsurface groundwater microbial communities from S. Glens Falls, New York, USA - GMW37 contaminated, 5.8 m (SPAdes) (version 3) | ecosystem: Environmental > Aquatic > Deep subsurface >...
GATGAAAAACGAGGTGGGTCTATTACTTGAAAACTGGGGTGGGTCTATTCGTGAAAAAAAGACCCCTCAAGTGGGTCCTATCCCTGAAAACTGACACTCCAGTCAGGGGAATAGCGGCTATAAGACATCGCCTGACCCTGGACAAGATATAGCGGCTTACAAACAACAGGACCGCGAAATCCCTCTCTGGATTCCGGCTGCAGCCTGCCCGGGCTAAGTAGCTTTGACACGCCTGCTGATCAACGCCTTGGTAAGCTGGCAGTCGGTCTCAAGGTTCAGCCATGATTTTGCCGGTATCTCCGGCATAACCTCCTCAAGTTGCAGGGCAGTCTGGGCGGTGATGGCTTTCTTTCCGTTGATGATTTCGTTTATCGCGTTCAAGGGTCGTCCCATGCGCCGGGCTAACTCTTTTTGAGAAAGGTCCCGTGCTTCGATTTCTTCTGCCAGATACTCACCGTGAGGGATAGCAATATCCGGGTAAGTATCCGTCTTAGCTGCCATGGTAGTCCTCCACATCCATAATTCGCACCGTGTCCTCTTCGGTGTTGACTATATGCATACAAATAGTGCATACTGATGAGTATAAGGAGGTAGTATCATGAGAACAACGTTGAATATTGAAGATAAGTTGATAGACAGTGCTTCAGAATTAACAGGTATTAAAGAAAAAACAACCCTGGTTAAGCTGGGGCTAGAAGCGTTAATCGCAAGGGAAAGCAGCAAAAGGCTTGCGAAACTCGGCGGGACCGAAAAAGACTTGAAGGTGATACCTCGTAGAAGACCAGCGGAGAAATAATAATGGTCCTTGTGGATACGTCTGTTTGGGTACTTCATTTACGGGAAGGAAACGCAGAGCTTGAAAAGCTGCTAAATAAAGGCCAGGTACTATGCCATCGGTTTATTATCGGCGAAATTGCTTGCGGCAATATTAAGAATAGAATGGAGATACTTACTCTTCTCCAACTTCTTCCTCTGGTGACGCAAGCGAACCATGAAGAAGTTATGGGATTCATTGAAGCTAATGAATTGATGGGAAGAGGGTTGGGATATATAGATATGCATTTAGCTGCATCCGCTAAATTAGCCGGAATCCCCATGTGGACATTTGATAAAAGGCTTGTCGAAACCAACAAGGAACTTGGAATTAGTTTTAGATAGCTGGGAGTTAAGGGAGGCCGAATCCGACGATAGTGGTTACCACCACGCCTGGCCCGAAGAAATGCGGTGTCGGTCCGCGTGGGCCAAAGTCCGGACCGGTCACGGGGGACGGCCCAGCCTTAGGGCCGGGCCATCCCCCGATTATTGGACGACCTATGCTTTGGGGATGGGTCTGCCGGAAGGACTGTTTCCAGGCGTGAAAGGGCCGGGCTTATTGAAGTTCGGAGCCATCGGACCTTGTCTGCCTTTGGGACCGAACCTGCCCAGCATTGACGGGATACTGACCCCATCCATAACTGCTTTTGCCAGCAGAGTGCCATCCTCCTGGACTTCGGCGACCACCTTCACTTTGTCGTTCACTGATACTGCTGAAACGCCCTTGAGTGTAAAAATGGTGTCCTTGTCGGTCTTGAAGTTGATCGGGTCGCCGGTTGCAGGCTTCACGGTCAGCGATCCGGAAGTTATGGCTGTAACTGTCCCCTCGACCATGCGGACCTTGTGGACGGCTATGACTTTGGCTACCAACGTTTTGGTGTCAGGGTCTGTCCGGCCAGATACCGTTACAGAGTCCCCTGTCTTGAGTCCGGCAATTCCCTTAGGAAGATTTATCTTGGTATCGCCATTGATGATGAACGTTGCCGGCCCACCTTTAGGGCCTGTAATAGTTATGCTCGCGCCGGCCGTGTAGGCGGTAACAGTCCCCGAATGCACCACCGTGCCTATGATCTTGCCAAGAACCTGGACTTGGACTGCCAGCGGTCCCGTGTCGGTCTTCTTGACCCGGGCTACGATGTCGACGCCCTTGACCACGTCTGCCAGGGAGGCCTTCGGTTTTTTCGGTGCAGTGTATTTTGTGTTCGCGTCGACTGCCAGCGTATTCCCAGACTTGAACGTGATAATGTTGCCGGACACGGATTCAACTGTGCCCCTGACCATGTTGCGCAGGTCCGGTGGTTTTACGGCCGGCCCTCCACCTCCGGGGGGCGGCGCGGCTTGCGCGGAGGCAGGGGCAGAGGGACCGTTTCCCTGGCCCTTCGCCAGCACGGGGATCGCAGTTGCGGTTAGCAGCGCCAGGCCTGCCAGGGGAACCAGGAGCAGTTTCAGTTTCCTATTCATTGCCAATCTCCTCACTTGGAATACCTTCTACCCGCAATTCCCGCGGGCCGATTTCCTGGTGGATGGATCAATATCGGTCGGTCACTCTTATTCTAACCCGGGCGAGTCTTCCGGGTTTGCCCCGCAACACTCGGGCAACGCGGTCCAGCAAGGCGTCCAGCCAGGATGAAAACCAGACAGTTATTTCCAGCAATTTCCTCTTCAAACTCCTCAGTATTTCGGGAAGGGCACCATCAGTTGCCGCCCAATATCTACAACGAACGACGGAATGTGAGGGTTAGCAGTCCCCTCTCCGTATTTGCCGCTACTACAGCCCGACTGTAGAATATCAAAATACTAAGGTGTTGTTGTTAAGTTCCTGTTAAGGCGGATGTGATATTTCATGGCAGGATGGACGGGAAAAGTCCTTCGCGTTGATCTGGGCAACGGCACATTTCAAACGGAGCCCATGGATCCCCAGTCGCGGTCCCTGTACATCGGTGGGAGGGGCGCGGGCGTCAAGCTGCTCTACGATGAAATCGACCCGCGTGTGGATCCATTATCTCCGGCGAACAAACTAATCCTTTCAGCAGGTCCCCTGACTGGCACCGGTGCCATAACCGGATGCTTGTTCTCGGCAGTGGCCAAGTCACCGCTGACCGGGTGTATCGCGTCTTCGCCATCGCAGGGGTTCTTTGGCACTGAGTTGAAACATGCCGGCTATGACATGCTGGTGCTGGAGGGCAAGGCCGAAGCGCCGGTATACCTGGATATCAGCAAGGGGAAGGTGGAGTTAGTGCCGGCGGGGCATCTGTGGGGTCTGAACACTTTCCAGACCGAAGACCTGATCAAGGCCAGGATGCACGACAAATGGAAAGCCCTTGATACCTCGATAGCCTGCATCGGTCCCGCTGGCGAGAACCTGTGCCGCATGGCCTCGATCGTCAATGACAGGCATTGGGCGGCCTCGCACTCGGGAGTTGGCGCCGTGATGGGCTCGAAGAATCTGAAGGCCATCGTTGTCAATGGGGTAGAGGACATATACGTGGCCTCGGCGAAGCCTTTCATGGACGTGGTTTTGGCTTATATCGAGCAGACCAGGGCGGCACCATTGACTTCGCGGGTGCTTCCGGAGCAGGGCACAGCTTTCCTGGTTGAGAAGTTGAGCGAACTAGGCGCTCTGCCGGCATGTAATTTCCAGGCGATCCTGGTCGACTCGTCGTCGGTAGATGGTAAGGCTCTGCGCAGGTTGTCGCCCAGAAAGATGGGGTGTTTCTCCTGTCCCATCGGTTGTGAACATCTGGTCAGCGAGGGTCAAGACCTGGAGGTGATGGCGCCCAGTTTAGAGGTGATTGGTTCTCTGGGGCCGGGGTGTGGAGTCAACAACATCGAAGCCGTGGTACGCGCTAACAGGGCATGCCTCCAGATGGGACTGGACCCGGTTTCATCGGGCGGGACGATAGCCTGTGCCATGGAGCTTTCTGAGGCGGGAGCGTTTCCTGAAGAAGAAGTCGGCTTTGCACTCAGGTTCGGTGATGCTGAAGCAGTCCTGAAACTGCTGGAGTTGATGGCACGGCGGGAAGGCTTCGGCAATGTACTTGCCGAAGGCGGTCGCCGGCTCGCCGGAAAATATGGGCGGCCCGATTTGTTTATGGGGGTCAGAAGTCAGGAGATGCCCGGGTGCGATCCCAGGGCGATAGAAGGCGCCGGCCTTCACTTCGCCACAGCGAACAGCGGCCCGAGCTTTGACAGCGGGGACACGCTTCTCACCGAAATACTGGGCATCAACCCTTCAGGGGTGGAGGGCAAGGCAGGTCTGGTCAAGGAAGCCCAGGACCTTTCAGCTTTGATGGAGAGTGTCGGCCTGTGCAGAAAGATGCAGATGGCTGGCTTTTCCATCCCCGAGGTATTTGCCATGATGGAGATGGTCACTGCCTCAGGGATGAATGATGCAGACCTGATGAAAGCCGGGGAACGTATTTTCAATCTCGAAAGAATGTTCAACGTCAGGGCCGGGGTAGAGGGCGGGAGTGATATGCTGCCCCGACGGATGCTGGATGAACCTCTTAAGGAAGGCATCGCTATGGGCCATGTCAGCAGGCTGCCGGAAATGATCGCAGAGTACCGTGGCCTGCGGGGATGGGACGAGCGGGGGACGCCGTCGGAGAGGAAACTGGACGAGCTCGGGCTGACTGATGCCGTAGCCGCCGGGGAAGCGAAATGACCCTTAAGATTAAGGTCGATCACAGTAAGTGCAATGGTTGCCGGCACTGCGAGGCGGCCTGTGCGCTGTACCATTCGGAGGATGGGGTCAACACGCACCGGTCGCGGATCCGCGTAATAAAGCAAGGTGAGGAATTCTTCCCCGTCCTTGCCGGGCCCTACACCGAGGCCAAATGCAACGTCACCAACGTCATACGTATCGGCGGCAAGGAATATGACATGTGTGCCCTGTGCGTTGCTTCTTGCCCGGTTAAGCCAGTTTTCCGGGAGCCGGATACCGACATCCCGCTGAAATGCGACCATTGTGGCGAACCGGTGACAAACGCCTCATGCGTCAAGTGGTGCACCAGCGGGGCTCTCACGTTGGTTGAGGAAGAGGACTAACCAACTGGTAAACATTTTCAAAGAGGGCATCGAGGCCCTGGCAGACGCCGGGGGGAGCGATGTCAAGCTGTGTTTCCAATGCTCACTGTGCACATCGAGTTGCCCGTGGAACTCGGTGCGGACATTCGTGCTGCGCCGCATGCTGAGGCAGGCCCAGTTTGGCCTCGTCGAACTCGAGTCCGAGGATTGGTGGCGGTGCATGACCTGCGGACTGTGCACCAGCAGGTGTCCCAGGGGAGTTCCCATAATGGACATCCAGAGGGCTGTGCGCAAAGTACTGGTGGTCTCGGGGATGGAACCCGCCTCCTTGCACAGCGCGCTGGCCAGCCTGGCCAGCCTGGGCAATCCGTGGTCTCAGCCCGCGGAGAAGCGCACTGATTGGACCGAATCGCTGGAGGTGAAGTATTTCTCCCAGGGGACTGAACTGCTCTACTTTCCCTGCTGCACCAGCGCCTATGACCCAAGGGCGCGAAATATCGCCAGGTCTACTGCCAGAATATTGAAGGCAGCGGGAGCAGATTTCGGAATACTTGGAGAGAGCGAGGTCTGCTGCGGCGAAAGCGCGCGTAAGGCAGGAAGCGAGGAACTATTCCAGAACCTGGCAGGAACGAACATCAAGAGTTTCAAGGACAGGGGAGTGGCGCGCATCCTCACCTCCTCGCCCCACTGCTATCACTCGTTAAGGAATGACTATCCGTCTCTGGGAGGTCGCTTCGAAGTAGTCCATATCACCGAATACATGGATGAGTTGCTTGCCCGGGGCAAGTTGAAGTTCTCGAACGTGATCAAGACGAGGGTCGCGTACCATGACCCCTGCTATCTGGGACGCCATAGCGGCGTTTATGATGCACCGAGGAATGTATTGCGAAGCATCCCGGGGGTCGAACTGGTCGAGATGCCGGACAACAGGCAGACGGCGCTGTGCTGTGGTGGAGGTGGTGGGAGGATTTGGCAGGAGAGCAAAAAGGGGGAGCGGTTTACCGACCTAAGGATGGACCAGGCCAGAGGCGTTGCCGCGCAAGTAATGGCCACTGCCTGTCCCTACTGCCTGATCAATTTCGAGGCGAGTCACGACGAAAGCTGCGACGATGGTGCGCTCCAGGTAAAGGACGTAACAGAGCTGGTTGCGGAGGCGCTGTGAGCGAAGAAAACAGAATAGGGGAAATGGCGTTCTCTCCCGTCCTCCTTTCCCCGAGGGGAAGGATCGGCGCGGTGCTGGTTGTGGGGGGTGGCGTAAGTGGGGTGCAGGCTGCCCTTGACCTCGCCGCGACCGGCTACAAGACATACCTGATAGATGAGGCTCCCACCATTGGCGGCCGGATGGCCCAATTGGACAAGACCTTCCCCACCAATGATTGCTCTACCTGTATTCTGTCGCCAAAGCTTGTGGAATGCTATCGCAACCCTGATATTCAAATAATCACAAATGCCAGTGTCAGGGCTATCGAAGGCGAAGCCGGCAACTTCACCGTGCGGGTGACCAGGAAGCCCCGGTACGTGGATGAGACCAAATGCGTCGGCTGCGGCAATTGCAGCCGGTATTGCCCGATGACGATGCCCGATCCATTCAACCAGAACATCAGCGACACCAAGGTTATCCGTGTTCCTTTCGCCCAGGCCGTACCCATGGCCTCCGTGATCGATCCGGAGAAATGCCTCTTCCTCAAGAACCAGGAATGCAAGATCTGCTATCCCGTCTGCAAAAACAGGGCAATTGATTTCAAGCAGACCGAACAGGAGCTTGAACTGAGGGTCGGTGCAGTGGTGTTGAGCCCGGGCTATAGGCCGTTCGATCCGTCGACCAAGTTTGAATACGGCTACGGCCGGTACAAGAACGTGATCACCAGCCTGGAATTTGAAAGGATATCGACCGCTTCGGGGCCGTTCAAAGGAGAGGTGAAGCGTCCCTCCGACGGGAAACGTCCGAAGAGGATTGCCTGGGTCCAGTGTGTCGGCTCCCGTGATGTGGTCAGCGGGAACCACTATTGTTCGGCAGTATGTTGTACCTATGCCGCCAAGCATGTGATCATCACCAAAGAACATTATTCCGACACGGAGGCCGTGGTGTTCTTCAATGACATCCGCGCCTTCGGGAAGGGCTTCGACCAGTATTACGAACGCGCACGGCATATCCCTGGAGTGCGCTTCATCTGGAGCGCCCCTGTTGTCGTCAAGGAAGACCAGCTAACCGGGAATGTTGTCCTGCGCTATTGCCGCGACGGAGCGGAAGTCGTTGACGAGGAATTCGACATGGTGGTGCTCTCGGTGGGGATGACACCCTCACCGAATGTCAAAGACCTTGCTTCATCGTCAAACGTGGAACTGAACCAGTATGGTTTCTGTGAAATCGGGCCATTTGCGCCCGGACAGACTTCTCGCGCAGGCATATACGCCTCAGGCACTTTCACTGGCCCGATGGATATACCCGAGTCCGTGTCCACCGGCAGCGCCGTGGTGTCACTTTGCGCCCAATTGCTTTCGGAGGAAAGGGGCATGCTGACAGTGGGCGCCAGGACAGCGGAGGAAAGAAACGTTTCGGGCGAAGAGCTGAGGGTCGGAGTTTTCGTTTGTCGCTGCGGCACCAATATCGGTAGCGTGGTCAACGTCCCCGAGTTGGTCAACTTTGGTGGAGGGCTCAAAGGGGTTGTCTACACACAGGAAGACACCTATAGCTGCGGCGTCGATGCCATCAAACGCATGGCGGAGACCATAAAGGACAAAAAGCTTAACAGGGTTGTACTGGCCGCCTGCACTCCGAGGACGCATGAACCCTTGTTCCGTGAGACACTGAAACGGGCCGGGCTGAACCCGTACCTCTTCGAAATGACCAACATACGGGAGCAGTGCTCGTGGGTGCACTCTCAGGACAAAGAAGCAGCCACCGGCAAGGCCATGGACCTGGTGCGCATGGCGGTTGCGAAGTCTGGCTTGCTGGAGCCTCTCAAGCCGGTGATAGTCTCGCTGGAACACTCTGCGCTGGTGATCGGGGGCGGTGTGTCCGGAATGACCTGCGCCCTGAGCCTCGCCGAACAGGGCCACCGCGTCTACCTGGTGGAGAAGGCACCTGTTCTGGGGGGAATGGCGAACCGGGTGAAGACAACTCAGGACGGGCAAGACGTGGCCCCGTTCTTGCATGGACTTTCGCAGAAAGTGCAAGCGCATCCCCTGATAAAGCTATACCTTGGGGCGGAAGTGGAGGAGACGGCCGGGTACGTAGGGAATTTCACCAGCAGGCTCTCCGGTCCACGGGTTACCATTCGCAGCGGCGTAGTGGTCGCGGCCAGCGGAGGGGAGGAGGTCAGGCCAGCAGAATATCTTTACGGGGCCAGCGAACGGGTCATGACCCTTCTGGAGATGGAAGATGCGATATCGAAGGGCTCGGCAGCTACTTGGGGGAGCGTTGTCCTTGTCGGCTGCGTGGGATCGCGCGAACCAGGCCGCCCTTATTGCAGCCGCATTTGTTGCGGACAAATGGTGAAGTGCGCCCTGAAGATGAAACATTCGCGGCCGGACATGGACATCAGCGTCCTCCACAGGGACATCAGGACTTATGGCTTCAGCGAATTGATTTACAGGAAGGCGGCGGAGCAGGGTGTCAGATTCATACGGTTCGACCTTGACGATAAGCCTGTGGTGGCGGAAACCGGGAATGGTGTGACGGTGACCGTCATGGACAAGGTTCTGGGCCAGCGCCTTGAAATCCCTGCCGACGCCGTGGGACTGGCCGCAGGGGTTTCACCGTCAAGGGACGGGGAACGCCTATCCAAAATGCTCAAAGTACCTCTCAACGAGGATGGTTTCTTCCTGGAGGGGCATTTGAAGCTCAGGCCGGTGGAATTCGCCGCTGAAGGCATCTTCCTCTGCGGCTTGGCCCACAGCCCTAAGTCTATCGACGAATCCATTTCTCAGGCACAGGCGGCGGCGGCGCGGGCCGGGGCCATACTGGCCCACGCGCAGATCGAGGCTCCGGGCATCGTTGGATCAGTGGATGTCGCCCAATGCATAGGATGCGGCGTGTGCAGAGACATCTGTCCTTTCGAGGCCGCGATACTGAACGAGACCGATGAAGGCCTCAAGGCGGAGATCATTTCAGCCTCCTGTAAAGGCTGTGGCCAGTGCGCCGTACGATGCCCGCGGCGGGCAATCACCATCAATTGTTTCAGCGACGAGCAAGTTATGAGCCAGGTTGCGGCGGCGGGAAGATGATGGCGAAGAATGCCAGGAAAGGACCTTTCGAACCCAGGATACTCGGTTTCCTCTGCCAGTGGTGCGGGTATGCCGGGGCCGACCTTGCGGGCGTATCGCGCTACAGGTATCCGCACAATCTCAGGGTTGTACGTGTGATGTGCTCTGGTCGCGTCGATCCAGCCTTTATCGTCGATGCGTTTTCCAAAGGCATGGATGGAGTGATGGTTATCGGTTGCCATCCCGGGGACTGTCACTACATTACCGGCAATTTCGAGGCGGCCAACATGGCCGTCGCCGCCCGCCTCCTGCTCGAGTACTCAGGCGTGAACCCGAAACGGTTCATGCTGGACTGGGTCTCGGCTTCCGAGGGCATGCGGTTTGCCAGACTCGCCTCGGAGTTTACTGCGGATATCAGAAACCTTGGCCAACTTGGCAAAGGCGAAGGTGAGTCGGAGGCGGGCCTCGACGACAGGCTGAAGGCAGCAAAGGCTGTATCGCAGCAGGAAAAACTGCGTTACCTGCTGGGTCGCTTCACCGCCTTTGTCAAAGAGGGCAACCACTACGGGGAACGATTTGCGGAGCATGAGATGCAGCGGATGCTTGGCGGCGTTATCCTGGACGAACTGCTGGCAAACGGGATAGTGCTCGCCCTGGAGGGTGGGCCTCTATCGGTCATGGAAACAGCAGCGAGATTGGGTCAGCCTGCAGAGCGGGTGCTACTGGCCATCATGAGTCTCAGGAGGAAGGGCATAGTGGAGGCAGCAGGGACCGTGGGCCGGACACCGACATATTCGCTCAAGCCGGCGAGGGTAGCCAATGTCTGCTAGGCCTACCGACCGCGCCGTCATTGTGGTCGGAGCCGGGATTGCCGGTGTAACCCGGGCGATAGAGCAGGCGAAGAACGGCAAACAGGTATATCTGGTTGCGGAAGGGGTGGGGGCAGACGTTGAATCCGGCATCAGTGAAGGACCGGAAGCGTCTGCGGCTTTGCAGGGATTCCGGGACCGGATACAGATAATCTCTCGGGCCGAACTTTCTTCTGTGGCAAGGGCGGACGGGAGGTTCCGGGTCAAACTGCGCAAGCGAGCTTCGCGGGTGCTGGACGAGCTATGCAATAGCTGTGCCGCTTGTTCCAGGATTTGCCCGGCAACCATGGACGACCCGATGCAGTATGGATTGTCCTCCAGGGCAGCTATTGACTCGCTGACGCCAGGTCAGGGTGGATACAACATTGCCAGAAATACGCCTCCCTGTCAGGAAGCCTGTCCCGTCCATCTCGATATCCGTGGCTACGTCGGGCTCGCTGCGGATGGAAGATATAGAGAGTCGCTGGCGTTGATACGTGCGATATTGCCGTTCCCAGGCGTAATCGGACGTATTTGTACCCGCCCCTGCGAGACCGCATGCAATCGCGGCAAGGCTGATGAACCCGTGGCAATATGCGCCCTCAAGAGGTATGTTGCCGATTGGGAACTGCAACAGGGCGACGCCGGTTCCAGCGCAAAGCCGGTCGTATCCCCGGTTTCGACCGGTAAGAAGGTGGCCATCATCGGGTCCGGTCCGGCAGGCCTGTCGTGCGCATGCGAATTGGCCCGCATGGGCCATGGCGCCACTGTTTTCGAGTCCTCATCTGTCGTTGGCGGCATGCTGCGCCTGGGTATACCCGAATACCGGCTGCCGAGGAGTATCCTCGATGGTGAGGTCGCCCTGATTGAAAAGGCCGGCGTGAAGGTGAAGACAAATACTGCCCTGGGCAGGGATATTACCGTGGACGGCCTTCTCGGCGAAGGCTACGATGCTATTTTCGTCGCGGTTGGGTCACACAAGGGCCTTAATCTGGGTGTCCCCGGGGGGGAGGGGCGGGGGGTAATCCACGGGATTGATTTCCTGCGCGAGGTAAACCTCGGGTCATGCAAGGGCGTCCATGGCAAAGTCGTGGTGGTCGGGGGTGGCAATGTCGCTATCGATAGCGCGCGCTGTGCCAGAAGGTTGGGTGCAGCCAAAGTGGGCCTGGTGTATCGCCGCACCAGGACGGAGATGCCCGCGCACGAGTCCGAAATATGCGCCGCTGTTGCGGAGGGGATTGACATAACATATCTGGCATCGCCAGTTGAGGTGTTGCTGGGGGATGGGAAAGTGCGCGGGTTGCGGTGTGTTCGGATGGAACTTGGCTCGCCTGACCGCAGCGGCCGGAGACAACCTGTTCCGGTCAGGGGTTCTGAATTCGATATCGAGGCAGACATGGTGGTCCCGGCTGTGGGACAGGAAGTGGATACGGAAGGGCTGGAAAACATCGGCCTGGATTTCACATCTGGAAGATTGTCCGTCGATCTAGCCACGTTGACCACGTCCAGGAAAGGTGTCTTCGCCGGCGGTGACGCCGTCACCGGCCCCCGCAGCGCCATCGAAGCGGTTGCCGCCGGAAGGTGCGCCGCTGAGTCGATAGACAGGTACCTCATGACAGGAGGCCACGAGTGAAACCAGCTTGCGATTATCGTGAAAGCGGGCTTGCCCGACGACTGGGGTATCACTGGTAGAAAACACGCCGCAGCAGCGGACCGTCCCATAACAGAACAATGAACATGAACAGGAAACACCTCAAACCTTATCCCGATATTCCAACGAAAAGGGCACAAATGCCAGAGGCCGCCCCTCCCCAGCGGGCCGTCTCCTTCATCGAGGCTGAACTCGGCTTTCCTGAAGACCTTGCCCGTGCCGAGTCCCGCCGCTGCCTGAGTTGCAGGGGTTGCCTGGGATGCGGGCTGTGCCAGGTGGTGTGCAAGCCGAAAGCCATCGACTTCGACCAGTGTGACCAGGAGGTCGAAATCGAAGCGGACGAAATCATACTCACTCCGGGTGCCTGTCAGGTCGCCTCGCCGGTAGACGAGAAGTACGGCTACGGTCGTTTCCCCGACGTGCTGATGGGGCCTGAATTTGACCGGGTACTCTCTGGAAACGGACCGTTCGGGGGAGAGGTGCTGCGGCCCTCGAATGGGGATATCCCGCAAGGCATTGCATTTATTGTGGTTGATGTCGGAGTAGCACCAGGCGGCGCAGCAGCCGAATCTATGCTGGCGTCCTTGGACTACACCACGGCTCTGGCTTCGCGCGCGCTATCCAAAGTCCCCGACCTCCAGGCAGTCATCATCGCGCCCTACCCCGGCCACGTAAACGAAACGGCCGGGACCCGTCCTCATGCCGGCGTGGTGTTCGTCTCAGGTGAGTTTGCAGAGGTCTGCGGTACCGATGACGGCAGATTGCTCCTCAGGCTGACCGGGGATTCTTTGCAATCGAATAAGTTCGACATCATTGTCCTCTGTACCGCCTCTATGTTGTCCTCCCAAATCGCCCGATGGTCCCAGGAACTGGGACTTGGACTGGAAGACCGGCTCTTCTGGCCTGATGGAACGTTTCAAGCCAGGGAAACCAAAGTCCCCGGCGTTTCGGTTGCAGGAATGATCGGCTCCTGAGACCGGGTGCAGCGGGTTTGAGGTCTCAGGAGCCCTGCAGGCTTTCAAGGACCAACTTGGTTATCTTGTCGTGACGAGTAATGTGCTCGCGGAGACGGAGTTTGACCATATCGGAGCGATTGGACAGACTGCCTTATCAATCCTTTGCCGATTGACCTGAGCATGGCGGGCATGTACACTCGCTCCGGCGGCCGGGGCCGGGTTCGGCCCCGAAACGTCTAGGAGGAACAGGTCGTGGAGAAGGACCAGCTATGAGAGACGTCCAGATAGAAAGCTATGGCGGTAGATGACTTCGCAACTGATTATCACACATTCCGGAAGCGCACACTTTGACGAGTTGACAGCCGTCAGCCTGATAATGGCCGTGCATGCCAACGCGGAATTCAGGATTGAGCGTCGTGAGCCAACAACGGCGGAACTGAATGATCCACGCGTGTGGGTGGTAGATGTCGGCGGCCGGCACGAGCCGGAGAAGCGCAATTTTGATCACCACCAGTCACTGGACTGTCCGGCCGGGTTCGTATTGGTGGCTGAGTACCTGGGGCTTTCTGAGACAATGTCGGTGCTGCCGTGGTGGTCCTTCAAGGACAATTTGGACCGGTTTGGACCGGTGAAGACCTCGCGGCAGTACGGCGCCGGCGACTATTTGGTGAACCGCAGCCCGGTGGAGAATTGGCTGATGACTGTGTTCGCCGCTGAACCGCAGTCAACCCTGCCTCTGCTCAGGTCTTTTGGCGCGCATATCATCGAAGAAGCACGCACGTTGAAGAGCCAGTTTGCTTTCTGGAGGGCATGTGCAAGAGTGACGATTGCAGGTGTGCCTGCCATGATCGGGGAAACAACGGAGACCGCCGGGCTGGATGAGTATCGCCGTGGGGTTGAAAACCCTCCCGACATAGTCATTTCACTGGACAGACGCAGCGACGGCTGGCGCCTGTTTCGCTTCGAAGGGACACCGGTCGACTTTTCCCTGATTTCAGAATATCCGGAGGTCGCCTTTGCCCACAAGAGCGGGTTCATGGCCAAGACGAAGGAGCGTCTGGCCATTGCCGACCTTATTACTCTCGTTAGCAAGGCAGTCATCAGCGATCACAAATAAACATAGTGGAATTATCAAGGTAGGAATGGCAAAAGAAGAGGGTGCCGCTCCAATCAATCATCAGGTATTGATCGATCTGGTGAGCATACGCATGCCTTTCGGAAAATACAGGGATCGGGTTCTTTGTGATTTGCCTGAACCTTATCTGGCATGGTTCCACCAAAAGGGGTTTCCCGCGGGAAAGCTTGGTGAGCTGCTGTCGGCCCTTTACGAAATCAAACTCAATGGGTTGGAATACCTTCTGAAGCCACTCCGAAAGTAGAAGCGATTCTGATTGGACTTCATCACCAGCCAAACATAGCGTCTCCGCCAGCCTGCCTGACGCAATTACGTGGTGATGAGAGATGGCAGTCGCGACCTGATTATCTGCTCGGCCGAGGAGACTACCTGTTGCATCAGTTCCGCAACAGTCGGGACGTTGCTGATGAGCCCGACAACCTGACCACAGGCGAGCAACCCGCAGTCCAGTTGTCCTGTCTCCAGAAGTTCTTTGCCGCACTTCTGGGACGAATAGCACGGTTAGGTCTGGCTCCGGGCTAAGCGAGCGCTCGGACGACCAGTGTAGTGGGGCGACAAGGGGCAAGTATGCGCTTTTTGAGGGTCAGGATCTCGCACGGGGCTCCGGAGCGGAGAATCTGGGTGCGGCAGAGCCCCGGACAAGGACGCTCCAAGCGGCTTGGAGGGCTCGGAGCGGGCATTGACAACCCCGTAGCACAATGGTTATCCTGACCAGGGACAATGATGGGTGCAAATCGATCAGTCGCGAGTTGATATGGGGAATCCCGGATAAGACTTCGGCGCTCTGACCTGGAGGCACACAGGTATGAGGTCTGCGCTGCGGCAGACGGTGGTGAGGCTTTGCACACCTTCGAAAAAGAGGCTCCTGACCTGGTTGTGCTGGACATCAGGATGCCCCGGATAGACGGGTTCCGGGTGTGCCAGCAGATTCGCGAAAGGGCGAGCACCCCTATTATCATGCTCACCGCTGTCGACAGTGAAGACGATAAGATCAGGTGTTTTGACCTCGACGCCGACGATTACATTACCAAGCCATTCGGGAAAAAGGAATTACTGGCCAGGGTCGAGGCGGTGCTGCGCCGCGCCGAGATCTCGGACGAGTGCGTTGAGCCTGCCTTTCACTGCCACGAGTTGACGATTGACTACACCGGGCATAGAGTCACCCTGGGCGAGGACGAATTGATTCTCACCGCCACCGAACAAAGGCTGCTCACTTGCCTGGCGCGAAACGCCGGCCGCGTGTTGACATCCGGCCAGTTGCTGGCGAAAGTCTGGGGCGAAGCGTACCTGGGAGAGATTCACATGCTTCAGGTGAATATGGAACGACTCAGGCGGAAGCTCCGGGATGATGCCCGAAACCCGAGGTTCATCAGTACCAGAACTGGCATCGGATACATGTTACTGAAGCCCGGCTAACTGGTCAACGCGGTCCAGAACACGGATACCGGTTTCCCGTCAATGCCTGCACAAACGGGGTTCGACAACAACCAGGTCGCGCGACGCAATCCTCTGTTCTGCGGCTGAACAAAGCGCCATTCGGCCCAATGTCTCACAACGCTGTCACAATAGACTATTGACCCGCCGCAGGGGCGTATTTCAATACGCCCCTACCTGATTTGGCCGCATTCCTTCTTCGGGTGCAGCCCGACCGGCTCGCCACAAGGTATTACAATAGATACAGGTGTGACGCATTTCGTGACATGGTTGTCCAACACGGCAGCGCCTTCGACAGTGGTTCACATACCCCCCCCACTATTGGTTACCACCGAAGAGCCCAGTAGACAGGTACTAACGTGCCTGTCAGGTATCCTACAAAGAGGCTTGGGGCACGGGGTTAAAGGGTACATACTCATATTAAGGGTGAAACTATGTCCAATTCACTGCGGCAGATTATTCAGTACGAAGTACGAGGAGTACTCTACAAATATTATGACTACTTTGATTATTGCGCCATCTATTTAAGGACTGCTCCATGCTGCCAGGGCTAATATAATGTGTGCATATGGTTTGCATTGCATGTGGCGTGGTTGCAACAGCCGCCCTGGTCAACCCGAGTTCGGAGGGCAATCAACTATGAATAAATCGGCAAGGTTCGCACCAATTAACAAGAGAGAGGATCGTTCCTCAGGCCTATTGACCTCAAGGGAGTTTGGCCGGGGCGGATAAGCCCCAGGCAGAGAGATAAGCAGCTAAATGATTGGGTTCGAGGGGTTCCGATTAGCGGACCAGACAGGGTTACTCCAATAGGGCTCGTATGAGCAACATGGGCGGACACATGCGGTCGGGCAGAAGACTCATTGCTGGCCTGTTACTCGCGCTGTGCCTGGTGATACCTGCAGTGCTCATGTCGGGCATTGCGGAGGGCGCCGCCAGAACAGCTTCGGTCAGCGGCAATTGGAGCAGCACCACAACTTGGGGTGGCTCTGCAGTCCCAACGTCAGCCGATGCCGTTACCATAAGCAGCGGTATTACCGTAACCGTGGATGTCCCGGCATCATGCCTCAGCGTCACCATCAACGCGGCCTCAACTGCCAACGGCATCACTATCAGCGGCACGAATACCCTCACAGTATCCGGGACCATAACGATGAACTTCCCGACGGCGGCTGTTGCCAGCACCCTGGCAGTCGACACCGGCACGTTGAGCGCAACCAGCATCAGCATAGCCGGAAGCCATACCGCCAAGCGAAACACAATCCTATCCGTCTCGACAGGCACCGTCACTACGAGCGGCGCCATCACCTTTTCCGGTACAGCCGCGCAAGCGCAGTTGACTTTCACCGGCGCGGGGACAATGAACATCGGGGGCAACCTGGGGACGGGTGGCACGTTCACGGCCTCGACCAGCACCGTGAACTACAACGGCAGTACGCAAACAGTCGGCGCTTATGCCTACAACAACCTCACGTTGTCAGGCGGTGGCGCCAAGACGTTGCAGACAGGAACTACCACGATCGGTGGCAACCTGACCCTGAGCGGCACTGCAAACGCGACCATGGTAGTTGGCCTGGCTATCACCGGCAATCTTAACATCGGAGACGGTACTACCTTCACGGCAGCCGGTTTTGCCTTGACGGTGACGGGAACAACCACCATAGGTGCCGGAACCAGTGGCAACCTGACCGTGTCTTCCTCCACCGGGACTAAAATCTTTACCGGGTTGGTCACGGTTAACACTGGCGGAACCTGGAATAACTCCGGCAATTCCGCTATCACTTTCCGGGGTGGAATTACCAGCAACCCTGCCTTCACTGCCGGAAGCGGTATGCAGACTTTTGACACGAACTCACAGGCTCTTACCGGGACGTTTTCCATTCCCAGCGTTACAGTCACCGGTCTTGGAATCATTCTTACCAACAACAACTCTCTCACGGTGTCCACCGCGCTCATCGGAACCGGCGGGCTGACACAGGCTGCGAGTGCTACTCTGAATATCAACGGTACTTCGACCATAACAACCCTGACAGCCACGGACAGTGGCAACACGGTCAACTACACTGGAGTTGCACAAACAGCAAAGCCTACTATTTATAGCAATCTTACAGTTTCAGGTTCCGGCAATAAGATTTTTGCCACAACACCAAACGTAAACGGCGTCCTTTCTATGGAAGGAAGCGCAACTGTTACAGTAACCGGTGCAGCGGTCGTAACATTTGGTGGAAGCGCGACACTGCAATACGACACTACAACTCCGAGAACTGCTTCAACCGAAGAATGGATAACTCCATTTGCAGCAACCGGTGGCGTCATCATCAAGAGCACTGGTGCTATTACGACCGGCGGTGCCAAAGTTTTCAATGCTGGTGTTGCCCTCAATATCAATAGTGGTGCCACATTAACACCCGGAGCCAATCTACTGACTTTCAACGGCGACTTTATCAATGCGGGTACATTAACCAGCGGATCAGGAGGAACTGCCTTTACGGGTACAGCAACGCAGAACATCGGCGGCTTTACCACCACTGGCTTGGTGTCTATGACCAAGACCGCCGGCACCGCCACTTTCACCGGTAATGTGACCGGTGCCGGTCTCACCATAAACGGATCGGGTGGGACGCTTAACCTGGGAGCAGGCCTGACGCATACCCTCACCGGGGTAGTAACCCTTAACGCCGGGACGTTGAACGGTGGTTCCAGCGTACTCAACGAAAACATGGTGAGCCCAACGGCGTGGAATGGGACAGGAACAGTGTTCAGCGCGAGTACAGGAACAGTGAATTTCGGTGCGGCGGGTGCCCAAACTCTTTCCGCATCGAGTACAACATTCAACAACCTCACGATCTCAGGTTCGGGGACCAAGACGCTGTCCAGCAACACCAGCGTGACGGGTGATCTGAACGTTTCCGCAGGCACGCTGGATTTGTCCACTTTCACTGCGAACCGGGCGAGCACCGGCGGCACGTTGTCGGTGGCAAGCGGAGCCACCCTGCTGACTGGCGGAGCTGCCAATTTTCCAACGAATTACTCTACTGTCAGCCTCGGAGCCACCAGCACGGTGAATTATGACAATGCTGGTGTCCAGACGGTCTCTGCACAATCCTATGGTAATCTCACCCTTTCTGGCTCCGGCGCCAAGACCATGACAGGTGTCACCACCATAGGTGGCAATCTGACCCTGAGCGGCACCGCCACCATGATCGGCAACGCTTCCTTAGCCGTTACCGGAGCTTTCAATTACGGTTCCAGCGGTTCAACAACTCTCACCGCCACCACTCCGGTCTCAACCGGCGCCTTCAACCAGACCTCCGGCACGCTGGTTGATAACGGCAATACCATTACGGTCACCGGCACAGGAGCATCCACCTGGGTAGAGTCGGGTACGTTTACCGCCACCGGAACTGTGATCTTTACCGGAGCAGCGCCGCAAATCGGCATTTCCAATTTCAATAATCTGACCTTGGGCGGCACGGCAAGCGTCACGCCCACAGGAGCGCTGACCATCGGCGGTAATCTCACCGTTGCAGACAGTACTGTCTTCACTGCGGCTGCTTTTGCCCTGACCGTAACAGGCACGACCACCGTTGGTGCTGGAACAAGCGGCATTTTGACAATATCTTCCGCCACAGGTACCAAAGCCTTTAACGGTGATGTCACCGTCAACTCCGGTGCAACATGGAATAATACCGCGACCAATGCAGCTTTGACCTTGCCTGGAAACCTTACAGTCAACGGCGCCTTCAATGCCGGAACCGGTGTGCATACCTTCAGTGGAACCACCAAAACAATCGGCGGAACATTATCCATTCCTTCTGTCACGGTCACCGGGACGTATACCAACAACGGTACGCTGACGGTAGGCACGTTACTGACGGTAACTAGTCCTGGCACTTTGACTAACAACGGTACCTTGACCGCAAGCACCGCACTCTCCGGGACGGGTCGACTGACTCAAGGGACAACTGGGACATTAAACATCAGCGGAACTTCCGGGATCACGACCCTGACAGCCACGGCCAGCGGCAATACGGTCAACTACAACGGCTCCGTCCAGACGGTGAAGGCAACTACCTACAACAAAATCGCCCTTTCCGGCAGCGGCCCAAAGTCTATGGCCACCGGTACTTCGGTTACTGGCAATCTGAGTATCGCTCCCACTGGGACAGCTACGGCGAGCGTCGGTACGGGACTTAATCTAACCGTCAACAGCCTCACGCTTGGTGGCGTGAATCAAGCTTCTGGAACTTGGGGATCTTCGAGTTCTAGTGCGACTCACAAGAATGACACCTACTTCGCTGCGACGACCGGCATTCTGACCGTCACAACCGGGATTGGCCCGTTGGATCATTTTGCGGTGACCACTCCCGGCACGCAGACGGCGGGATCTTCGTTCAGCATCACTACGATCACCGCGCAGGATACGAACAACAACACTGTAACGAGCTTCACCGGCACGGTGGATCTCACCGAGACCGGCGGCGGCGCCGGCGGCACGGTGACTCCGTCGCAGTCGAGTGCGTTCACTTTGGGTGTGCTTTCAGGACAGAGCGTGACACTTAGCAAGTCCGGGACGCTGGTAACGATCACGGTCACCGACCACGCCGGCACAGGCAAGACCGGAGTCAGCGGCACGTTCACGATCAACCCCGGCGCGGCGACCAGGCTGGTGATCACGGGGAACGGCGCGCAGACGGCGGGAGCCAGCCAGAACCTGACGATCACGACCGAGGATAGTGGAAGCAACACGGTGACCTCCTACACAGGGTCCAAGAACCTGACCTTCTCGGGTGCCAACAGTTCAACCAATCCGGCCACGGCGCCGACGGTTAAGAATAGCAGCGGGACGGCGATCGCCTTTGGCTCAACCACCGCGATCAGCTTCAGCAGCGGTGTGGCCACGGTCTCCGGCGGCAACAATGGGGTGATGACTCTGTACAAGGCAGAGGCGGCGACGATCAGCGCCACGGACGGCTCCATCAGCTCAACCGGAGGCGATCGCCTGTCCGTGATGGTCTCAGCGGCAGGCATGAACAAATTCGTTTTAAGTCTGGCCAGCCCGCAGCCCAACGGCCTGGCCTTTACGGGAACGAACACACTGACGGCCCAGGACGCCTATGGCAACACGGTGGGCTTCGATGCTTCGGCGAACAATGTGACGATTGCGGCCGATGCTCCGCTGACCGGGGCGGTCTCGGGCCTGTCGGGCGGGAACAAGTTGACCAGTGCAGGGGATTTCAGTTCGGGTGTGGCCAACCTGACCGCGCTGGGCATGACGTACACTGGCAACGCCACCAGCGGGACCTTCACCACGACCTCCGCCGACGGCGGTTATACTGGCACCTCGGGCAGTGTGACGATAAGAACAACACCCACGATAACCGCTGTGGGCCTGTACCAGACCGACCGAACGACTGCGGTAACGGCGATGACCCCCCAGGTTGAATACGCCGTGAAAGTCTCCGTTGCTGATGCCTACAACCTGAGCGAACTCACTACCGTGGTCTTAACCATCTACTACGACACAGGTGGCTCGTACAACCCGGCGAACATACCGGGGAGCGGGAACACACAGACCGCCGCCATCCTCACTTGGCTTGTTGGAGGCTCGCCGACCTGGAGCATCGATGCCGGCACGGGCACGACCTGGAGCATTGTGTCTGCCGACAGCATCCAGCCGAGTCTTGCGGGCACTTCCGGCGACTTCTGGTTCCATTTCAAGCCCGGCAAGGTAGCGACCGCTGCAAACGGCAAATGGTATGTCTACGCCAGGGCCACTAGCCCTTCCGGTTCCGGAGACAACCACCAGGACAGCAGGACGATGAACTGGTACGGAGAGATATCTGTCAACTCCGCGGCCGTTGATTTCGGCGGCGTAGCCATGGGCTCGGACTTCAGCGCCAATCCGCTGAGCGGCATATCGGTTACGTACATCTCCAATGGCGCCTATAGCATGCAGGTGAAGCTGAGCAGCCCGTGGAGCGGGGATGGTAAGGCCATCACCTTGAATACCTCGGGTAACCCGGGCACCGGGGAGTTTTCGGTTAAGGCGAACGGCACCTCCTCGCTGGGTAGCGCCGTCGTCGCCACCACCGGTTACGTGGCCATAGGCACGGGGACGCAGACCGGGGAAAGCGGTGTGGCCAGCGGCACACATACGCTGTGGCTCAAACTCGGAGCGCTGGGCATACCGGCGGTGCGTTACAGCGGCACAATCTACTATGGCATAGCACCATGAAAAGGGACACGGCGAATATGACAGGCCTCCCTATAGAAAAGGCAAACAAAGAAGGTAATTCGGGATCCAAGAAGGAGAGAAAGACATGCGCAAGATCACTTCCCTCATACTGGCACTTGTAGTTCTGGCAGGGCTGCTGCCTCAGGTGGAGGCCTTTGCCGCGGAAACAGGGCCACTCCCCGGCTCGTTCACCGTCGGCAGCGTGGCGCCCAGCGTAACCGGGTTGGAGATATACTCCGACTCCGGCTGCACGTTGATCGCTTCATCGCTGACCCCACAGGTGATGTACTACGCGAAGGTCACCGTTGCCGATGCTAACACGCTGAACGACGTCACCCAGATCAAGCTGAAGATACTCTATGATGTGAACGGCACCAATCCGGATGAGACAACTATCACGGCGGGTGACGCGCAGACCGCGGCGATCATCACCTGGACCAAGGAGAGTGGCTTATATGCCATTGGCGCGGGAGTCGGCACAACCTGGGCAGTGGTGACCGGCAGTTCCGTATTGCCGGCCATGTCCGCCAGCAGCGGCGACTGGGTCATCGCCTTCAAAGTAGGCAAGGTGGCAACGGAGTCGCTGGGCTCGGCAAAGTGGGACTTCCACGCTCGGGCAACGAATACCGTCGGTTATACAGCAGGGGCGTACAAGCGGAACAAAACCATACCGTGGTACGGACAGGTCTCCATGAACACCGCCAATGTGAATTTTGGGTCAGTCCCTCCGGGCACGGGTTTCGGCGCTGGCATCAACAAGGTGACAGGAATCTCGTCGACGTGGGTGAGCAACGGCGACTGGATGGAGAAGGTCAAATCGTCGGCAACATGGATCGGAACCACAAACACCGCATCTTTGGATGCGACAGGCAACACGGCGAATCCACAGGAGTTCTCCTTAAAGGCTTGGACCAGCGACGATTATGCAAGTGCGTTGCTGCTTGATACCACTGGCATCACCGTAGAAGCCGAGGGCGTTCAGACGTCCGAAAGCGGCATCCCGCACCTAACGGGCACTTTGTGGCTCAAGCTGGCTTCGGTATTCGCCATCGACCAGTACAGCGGCACGATTTCTGCCGTCATATCCAATAGATAAAGGAATCACCCTCACCCTAACCCTCTCCCATCGATGGGAGAGGGGAGGATGTTGCAGAGGGCATGTATTGGAGACAGATGTAGGTTTGGAAATCACGTTAATTGTGCTGTCATTCCGAGACCCGCAGGCCGAGGAATCTACCCCGCGAGGCAGATCGTTTCACGGAGTTTACCCCGAGCACGAGGTAGATTCTTCACTTCGTTCAGAATGACACAATGCGATGTGTTCATTGTGACAACGCGCGAAGGGTTCAGAACAACATGAAAAAGGCTGGAAACACCACACTGGGAAAGGGGTAGGACAGAACATATGCGATTGATCGAGTTTCTCAAGGGGAAGAAGCGCGCCTTCCCTATCGCTTTCGCGCTCATCCTGGCCGGCCTGCTTGCGCCGTCCCAGGCGGGAGCGCAAGGGGGAATAGGGTTGTCGGGCAGCTTTTACCAGCAGGCGTTCCAGATACCCCAGGGTTCATCGATCGGCGGACCCAGCATAGACGTGGCCGTTTTCAACACTGGCAGCGATTCGATGAGGGTCAAGATGATCACGCAGGTCCCGCCGGGGGTCAACATGACCCTATCCCATAGCGACTTCACGCTCGCGCCAGGCGGACAGCAGCAGGTGCTCGTCGGGATAGAAGTGACCATGAATGCAACTCCGGGTGAATACGATCTGGGGATCTCCGCCGAATCGTATGTCGACGCGGGCACGGGAATCCGCCTGGCGGGCTCCGCCATGCAGACCGCCAAACTGGTGGTCCTCGGCGAGTCTGCCATGGTTTCCGTCCAGGCAAAGAGCCCCGACGGCCTGCCGATAGTAGCCATGATCCGGCTATACCGAGTCGTCGAAGGCAAGAACTACGAGGTAGCCTACAGCGAGACAGGTTCCATCGACCTGAAGGTAGCGCCGGGGCAGTTCATCGCCATCAGTTCCATCGGCGGCCAGCAGGTGGCCGAGGAGACGTTCAGCGTGGCCGCAAATGACAGCAAGGCTGTAAGCCTTTCAGGAGCAACTGTCTACTTCGAAGGCTTCGGGGCAGTGCCCAATTACCAGAAGGATGGCGGCAAACTCGCTTTCGTCCAGCTTGTCTACACCGTCAATAACCTGTATCAAAACGTGGACAAGGCCGGCGAGGTCCTACTATCTGTCAGCCGTGACGGTTCTCCGGCAGAGGCGACCTCATTGATAACATTCAGCCCTCTGGCACTGGGCCGCGCCGGGTTGAACTACAACTACATACCCACCAGCGGCTGGAAGGACGGGACGTATAGCTTCAAGCTTCACTTGAAGCTGGACGGGAAGCCCTACGCCTCCAGTCCGGAACAGCAGGTTAAGGTGACAGGCGCAGCGAACAGCGGCGGAGTGAGCCTGGCAGTAATCGCCGGCATCGCAGCCGCGTTGGTCGTTGCCGTTCTGGCTTTCCTGCTGCTGCGCAAGAGAATACAGGCGTGAATGGGAAGAAAGAGCCTCTTCTGCGCCCTGTGCGGCCTGATCATCGGGATGGTGTTGTCCGTCTCGGTGACCCAGCGCAGCGCTTCGACAGGCGCGTTCACCGCTAGTTTCAGCACAACGCTCAGGATATGGGGCGTTAACGCCTCGGTGCTGGGAACCGGCAGTGTCAGTATTTCGTGGCTCACCAGTGCAGGCGCATCTTCCCAGGTATTCTACGACGTAAAGGCCCATGCAGATACCTCGGGATATCCGTTTCGCAGCAATTTAGACCTTACACAGGCCCTTCAACACGACATGACTCTGGAAGCGCTTCAAGGTTCGACGGCGTACCATTTCAGAGTGATGTCCATTGCCATTGTACGCGGCGTCCAATTCACTGCAATTTCGGAGGACTTCGCCATCGAAATGCCGGGAGCCCCGGATCCCCCACGCGACAGGGAGGTCGAACTGGGCCAGCTTACCGGCTC
>Ga0209514_10003113_pt1 | contig 24317 bp, 21 predicted proteins | sample Subgrocontami58m_FD_187452 | JGI IMG/M metagenome (GOLD analysis project Ga0209514, IMG submission 187452) | Subsurface groundwater microbial communities from S. Glens Falls, New York, USA - GMW37 contaminated, 5.8 m (SPAdes) (version 3) | ecosystem: Environmental > Aquatic > Deep subsurface >...
AACCATTCCATTCGGTGTATCTCCATAACGACTCATAATACGGTCTGATAGAGAACCGTGATTAGTTCCGATGCGCATTGCTGTTCCGTACTCTTTGCAAATCTTTACTAACGGAGAAAATTTTTCTTTTATTCGCTCAAGCTCGGAATTATATTCTGTGTTAGTGTAATCAATAACTTGAAATTTTTTCTTATCGGCATAATTACCGGGATTCACTCTAACTTTTTCAACAATGCGTGCTGCAAGTTCTGCGGCGTTTGGAGTGAAATGTATATCTGCAATCAGCGGGGTTTTATATCCGCGTTTAAGTAATTCATTTTTAATGTTGCGAAGATTTTCCGCTTCGTTGATGCTAGGCGCAGTGATGCGGACATAATCACATCCCGCTTCAATCATTCTTATAGATTGTTCAACCGTTGCAATTGTATTCATCGTATCGGTAGTAGTCATAGACTGAATTCGAATTGGATTATTTGCACCGAGAGGAACATCGCCGATAAAAACTTCGCGTGTTTTGTAGCGGGAATATTGAGTTAGACTATTACAATATTTCGTAATTTTTTCAATCATGATGCAACATAATTAACAAGAATAAATGGTAAGAAGTTCTAATTTGATTTTGCAAGTTCGTATAAAAATGTTTTGATAAATTCGGGAGCGGCTGGGGGATTTTGCGCCGTAATTATATTTTTCTGTACAACAACCGGCGAATCTTTATAATCAACACCTTGTTTTTCCAATTCTTTTCTATCATCTGAATGGCAAGTGGCACATTCTGAAAGTATTCCGGCTTTAGCTAAAATAATTGGTGCGCTGCAGATTGCACCGATCGGCTTTTTACTTTTAGAAAATTTTTGAGCGGTTGATCGAATAACCGGATCATCCCAATAATTTCTCATACCACTTCCACCGATAAGTATTAATCCGGCAAAATTACTTTCGTGAATGTTATAAAGCTGGACATCATTTTTAACTTTTAATCCGTTTGAACCGATGCAGAGCGAGTATGAATCCGATGCGATAAATATTTTTATATCAGCTCTTTCAAGAGCATTGGTAATAATTAGATATTCTTCTTCGTTGAATTTTTGTGCCGGAAGGATCAGCAGAACACTTTTCTTAATCAAAAATTTAACTCTTTCTTGTTTCGATGATCAAAATACAAATATAAATTTTGATGGGCAATCTTCTTAAAGTTTGGTTTGATGGAATAAATTTCTAATTTCGTTTGTATAAAGTTCACCACGAAGGCAAAAACTTACAAACATGCGCATACCCGAACAAAAGATCGAAGAAATAAGAAACTCTGCGGATATAGTTGATCTGATTTCCGGTCACGTTCATTTACGGAAGCGCGGAAAAAACTTTGTAGGACTCTGCCCGTTCCATCAAGAAAAAACTCCATCATTTACAGTAAGCGAAGATAAACAGATCTATCATTGTTTCGGTTGCGGAGCCGGAGGAAATGCTTTTAAGTTCTTAATGGAATTCAAAAATATTTCTTTCGTAGAGGCAGTTGAAGAAATTGCCGAACACCTTGGAATAAAAATAGATTATGAAAGCCGTCCTTCGGATTCACAACAAAATGAACTTGAAGAATTATATGAATTGAATGTTCTTGCTGCAAGATTCTTTTCCGATAATCTATTAAAAAGTACCGACGGCGAAACAGCGCGAGAATATTTAAAAAGAAGGAACATCAAACTACCAACACAAAAGACTTTTGGGATAGGTTACGCACCTTACGGATGGGACAATTTTCTTGCTCACGCTAAAGAAAATAAAGTTGATCTTGCTAAGTCAAAACTTCTTGGGTTGATAGATATCAACGATAAAGGCGAGTATTACGATAAATTTCGAGGGCGCGTAATTTTTCCGATCTTCTCACCAAACGGAAGAGTAATTGCATTCGGCGGACGTATTTTGGAAAATCAAGAGAATGCCGCTAAGTATTTAAACTCACCTGAATCACAAATTTATTCTAAGAGACGATCTCTGTACGGATTGTTCCACTCAAAAGATGATATAAGAAAATTAGACCGCGCAATTCTTGTTGAAGGATATATGGATTTGGTTTCCTTATATCAAGCCGGAGTAAAAAATGTAGTTGCTTCTTCCGGAACATCTTTAACTGAAGAACAAGTTCAGCTTCTTTCTCGTTTTACTAAAAATATTATAATTCTATTTGATGCCGATCCGGCAGGGCAAAAAGCATCGTTAAGAAGTATTGAGATATTGCTTAAGCAGGACTTTGAAGTGAAAGTTATTACTTTGCCAAAAGGCGAGGATCCGGATTCGTTTATCATCAAATACGGAAAAGAAAAATTTGAAGAAGAGGTAACCCGGGCAAAGAACTTCCTGGAATATCAAACAGCACAGTTTGAAGAACAAGGTTTATTTGAAGACCCTGCAGAAATGACAAAAGCTATAAGAGAACTTGTAAATACTTTAGCTTTGGTAGGCGATGAACTTAAGCGAAATTTGTTAATGAAGACAATTGCAAAGAGATTTAATTTGCGGGAGAAGTTAATTGAATCTGAACTTAACACATTTTTACAACAGCAAAAAGAAAAGAGATTTGTTTCAACGGTTCGCCCCGAACAGAGAAGCGCTGATCAACAGACTCAATCACAACTTGCATTGTCTTCAAAATCAGCAGACGAAAATCCTTACGAGAAAGAATTGATCCGCTTACTTTACAGCGGCGAAGAAGAAATTATTTCTCATATTCTCGATAAAATTTCTGTTGAAAATTATAATAATCATAGCATGAGAAAGCTTGCCGAGATTGTTAGGGACGGGTTCAATGAACAGAAATTTTCTCCGGCATATTTAATTGATAAAATTGAAAATGAAGATTTACAAGAATTTATTTTTGAATTAACTCTTGCTGATGAATCTATAAGTAAAAAGTGGGATGAATTTTCTTATAACGGTAAAATTGAAAAAGACACACTCGATCATGCGCTTGAGTCAATAAAAAATTTTCTTCTATTTCAAATTGATCAGCAAATTAAACTGAACAATCAATTCATTACGGATTCCAAAGATGAACGGCTGCATTTAGAAATGATGAAACGAAATCAAGAATTACAGGACGAAAAAAAATCACTACTAGGTTCAAAGAACAAGCAAATATGAATTGAAGATGCTATACAATCAATCACTTTACGAAATTAATACGCGTATCTGGCTCCGTAGATTTGATCAGAGTAATATCAAATCAACTTTGAACGATGTACCGAATTCATACTGGGACAACCTTGCCCAAAAGGGAATTCATTATATCTGGTTGATGGGAATCTGGAAAACTTGTAATTCTGTAATTGATAGATGTTGTTTTGAAGAAGGATTAAAAAAAAGTTACGACCGTGCATTAAAGGGGTGGAAGCGGGAAGATGTTATCGGCTCGCCATATGCAATTGATGTTTACGAAATCAATCCGGAAATTGGCAACCATAAATCCCTGCTTGAATTAAAATCCCGCTTAAATAAAAAAGGGATGAAACTCATTCTCGACTTCATTCCGAATCATTTTAGCGCGGACACAAGATTAATAAAAACAAATCCCGACATTTTTATTCCAGTTGATAAAGAACTATTCAAACGCGATCCGCACACGTATTACCATCCGAATCAAAAAGAGCAAAAATATTTTGCACATGGGCGCGATCCGTTTTTCCCCGCATGGCAGGATACTATACAGATAAATATTTTCAGCAATGAAGCCAGAAAATTTCTTATCAACACGCTGCTTTCTTTAACAAAAATATGCGACGGTGTCCGCTGCGATATGTCAATGCTTTTACTCAACAATGTTTTTAAGAATACCTGGGGAGGAGTCTTAGGTAAAAACGGTTTTGAAAAGAATGAATCAGAATTTTGGACAGAAGCGATATCAGAGGTTAAAAATGAAAGAGCTGATTTCCTTTTTATTGCCGAAGCTTACTGGGATCTTGAATATGACCTTCAGCAAATGGGATTTGATTTTACTTATGACAAGAAATTAACCGATCGTTTGAAATATGCACATGTAAAAGAAATTCACGATCATCTTATTGCCGATAACGATTATCAAAAAAAATCATTGCGGTTCATTGAAAATCATGATGAAGAACGTGCTGTCTCAATTTTTGGAAAGGAAAAATCGAAAGCTGCGGCGGTAATAATAAGTACAATTCAAGGAATGCGCTTTTATTATGACGGACAATTCGAAGGGAAAAAAATAAAACTTCCTGTACAGCTTGGAAGAGAACCGGAAGAACAGCAGAATCTAAAGCTGAAAGAATTTTACAATAAACTTCTAACAATAACTTCACACGAAATTTTTAATAGAGGAAAGTGGATCCTTTTAGAATCGGAACCTTCTTTGGATAATAACTCGACATTTATGAATATACTTTCGTGGATGTGGAGTTTTAAAGACGAGAAGCGTCTCGTAGTTGTAAATTATTCAGAAAATCTTTCAACATGCCGTATAAAATTGGATGTGCGTGGTTATCAAGAAGATTTATTAATAAATGATTTGTTAAATGATCAATCGTATATGCGTTCAGCAGAGGAAGTTTATAACAGCGGTTTGTATATCGAGCTAAAACCTTACCAAGCACACATTTTTACTTATTGAAAAATTTTATAAATGTTGTTTAACCTTCATTCAAAATATTTTGAAATGTTTCTTGAATTACATTCCATGCTAACGCAACATGTTTCTCTTCAGTACGTAATCCAGAAACACATAAACGGATTGTAAATTTTCCGTTCAGTTTTGTGTGAGTTATAAAAACCTTTCCGGTTGCGTTTACTGCATTCAGTAATTTTTCATTTAACTCATTGAGTTTATTTTCATCATTCCATCCATTAGGTTTAGCATGGAAGCAAACAGTACTGAACGGTGTTGGTGCCAGCCGTTCAAAATTAGGATCATCATCAATCCATTTTGCAAAAAGCTGTCCGAGACGAATGTGCTCTCTCAATCTTGCTTGTAGTCCTTCAACACCAAAGTAACGCAGTACGAACCAAAGTTTTAACGATCTAAATCTTCGTCCAAGCTGAATCCCGTAATCCATGTAATTATTTACTGACGAATCTTCCGCGGTCTTCAAATATTCTGCTGAGAGTGAAAATGCTTGTTTGAGAATTTCCGGTTTGCGCGTATATAGAATGCTCAAATCAACCGGAACAAAAAGCCACTTGTGCGGATTAACAACAAACGAGTCGGCATATTCAACGCCAATAAAATGTTTTTTCATTTCGGGCAGCATTGCAGTTACGCCTGCGTGTGCGGCATCAACATGAAACCAAATTTTTTCCCGCAAACATATTTTAGCTATCTCTTCAACCGGATCTGCACTTGTTGTTGATGTTGTACCAATTGTTGCAACAACACAAAACGGAACAATTCCATTTACCCGGTCTTCTTTTATTGCTTTCTCTAATTCTGTAGGAATCATTCTGAATTCCTGATCAACCGGAATTTTTCTAATTCCATCCAAACCAATACCGAGAGTAAGTGCGCCTTTATCTATTGAACTATGTGCTTGTTCCGAACAATACAAACGTAATTTAGGAACACCGCTCATTCCTTTTTTACGAATATCGAACCCCGCATTTTCCCGAGCGGCTGCAATTGCGTGCATGGAACTAACAGAAGCTGTATCATAAATAATACCCCAAAATTCTTTTGGAAGATTTATTATTTCTCTAAACCAGCTTAAAACTGTTTCTTCAAGTTCTGTTGATGCCGGCGCGGATTTCCAAAGCATTGAATTAACATTCAGCGAAGCGCTGATAAGTTCTGCAAGAATTCCTGGACCACTTGCACTTGAATTGAAATAAGCCATAAAGTTCGGATGCTGCCAATGAGTTGTTCCCGGTAAAATAATTTTATCAATATCTTCAATAATTCTATCCATCAGTTCGCCGGATTGCGGTGCATGATTTGGCAATTTACTTTTTAAGTCCCCCGGATTAATGTTAGGCAAAACGGGATACAAATCTACATTTTCTAAATAGTTTGCCGCCCAATCAATTAATTCGTAACCGTACTTTTTAAATTCTTCTGCCGGCATATCGCCATTACTCTTACTCTTGTTCTTGCTCTTATTCTTATTCATACTCTTTCTCTAAAATTTTATTTGACTTATCCATTCGGAGATCAATCTCATCAGTTGAATCCGCTTATCGGAAAATGAATGACCGGTTTCAAGTATGAAATCTTTAACGTTAGAATTAATTAGTTTGAGTGCGCCAACTAAAGGTTTATGATGCAATTCTATAGGTGCAGTTGTATCATGCTTTGCACTTATGACAAGAAGATTTTTCCGTGAAAGCTTTTCGGCGTGATTAATAAGGTTCCATTCGACTTTGTGTTGGATCATTTCATCTAAAAGTTTTTCCGGAGACTGACAATTCACAAAATCATTTGCACGTTGCATTCTATCAGCGCTAATTTTTTTTATATCTCCATTCATTGTTATTAATTGTCCGAACATCCCGATGTTAAACGGCGCTATTGCACAAACATTTTTTATATCATCAAATTGAATTGAATTCAAGAGCGCAGAAAAACCTCCCATACTATAACCAAGGAATAAGATTTTATTTTTATCTACTTGAAATTTTTCTCTGCAAAGATCATCTTTTAAAAATGTTAATGCTGCGGGTATATCTTCAATAAGATTATTCCATGAAAATTCGCCCTCACTTCCCCATGAACCGCGGCTATAAAACGTGAACACATTAAATCCTTGACGCTGAAGCATGTGTGCAATATCGTAATTCACTTCATTGCCCGGGAAACCGGTTAAAAGCAATACGGTTGGATGTAATCCTTCACCTGAAGTAATAAACATTGTACCTAAAACTTTTGATCCGCAGCTGATGAAAACCGCAGGTGATAATGATGCGGGAAATTTGGGATCGGCTTGCTGGTCTTGGGTTACAGGATCAAATTCGGACAAAAGGTTATTCCTTATCAGTTCTCATTTTCTACTCAAAGATAAGCAGAAAAACGATTGCCTGAAATTATTGGGAGAAAAGATTTGTAAAGAAAAAGTAAGGATTGATTGCTCGGCCCCTAATTATTTACAATTCAAATTCAACTCCGAGATTAATCTGGAATAAACTCCCCACCCTATAATTGTACGCATAAGTACCAGAATACAAAATAGATGCAAATTCACTATTACCTATAGGCAAGAAAAGTATATTTTCTATATGTAGCCATGAAAAAAGTTTTGCACCGAGTCCGCAACCAAATAGAAAAATGGAGTGATTAGTTATTTTGCCGGACATTGAGCTTGTTGCGTTATTATTATAAAAACTTAGCCCGGCTAAGATGTATAAAGAACTATTAAATTGATATTTACCAAACAAAGAATAGTTTCTTCCGGCAAATTGTCTAGCATCGAAATTCCTACTATATAAACCGGCCCTAAGTGAAAAAGATTTTGTAGAATCAAACTGATATCCTACTGCTGCAGAAACACCCAATGGTGAAATGCCATCTGAACCAATATCACCGGATAATATAAAGGGCTCTAAATTAATTCCTAATGAAATTTGAGCTGATGTGTTAGTGTAAACGACAAAAATCAATGCAATAAAAAAAAGTTTGAGTTTCATGGATAGAATCCCCTTCAATTATTCCCACTCAAATTTAGTTTAATAATTCAATTCATCAAAACCTTGATAAGTTTTCAATTAGCATGCTTGTTTATTATTTTAGCTCATCATTTTTTAACAAGGCATGTTTTAATGAGAGTAAGTAAATCTTTTATACCGACCTTAAAAGAAGTACCGAATGATGCGGTAATTCAGAGCCATATTTTAATGATCCGTGCAGGATTAGTACGGCAAGTATCTGCCGGAATCTATTCGTGGCTGCCGCTTGGATATAAAGTTCTAAGAAAAATTATGGAGATCATCCGCGAAGAGATGAATGCTATCGGCGGACAGGAGTTCCACTTTCCGGGATTAAATCCAAAAGAAATTTGGGAACAGACCGGACGAGTTGAAGCATTCGGAGATATTCTTTTTCACATCAAGAACCGCGATTATGTTTTAGCTCCAACGCATGAAGAGATAGTTGCATATCATGCAAAAGGTGCCATCGCTTCTTACAAAGATATGCCGCAGATCTGGTATCAGATTCAAACAAAGTTTAGAAATGAACCGCGACCGAGAAGCGGAGTTATACGCGGAAGACAATTTATTATGAAGGATGCTTACACGCTCGACCGCGATGAAGCCGGTTTGGATTTTGGATACGGATTACACGATAAAGCATACCGTGCGATTTTTGACCGATGCGGACTAAAATATTTTGTTGTTGGTGCTTCAAGCGGTGCAATGGGCGGAAGTAAATCCGAAGAGTTTATGGTTAAGAGTGATGCGGGCGAAGATAATGTTGCTTATTGCGAGAAGTGCGGATATGCTTCCAACGCCGAAGTTGCTCAATCAGTTGCAGTTAGTGCAAAACATCATGAAGAGAGTAAATCCTTTTATGAAATCTCTACGCCGAATGTTCATACAATAGATGAACTTTGCGCATTCTTAAAAATTGATGAGCATGAAACAGCTAAATCAAGAATTTATATTCATGATAGTAAACCGGTTCTTGTTTTAATGCTCGGCAACGATGAAGTAAATGAAACAAAACTCGGTATTGTACTTGGCGGAAATGTTCGTCCGGCACATCCGGAAGAATTGAAAGAGATTTCCGGTGCTGATGCAGGTTCAATTGGTCCAATTGGATTCCCAAATAGAATTATAGCCGATAATCTTTTAAAGGATGGAAATAATCTTTACAGCGGTGCGAATAAAAATGATTATCACATCGGCGGAATAGATTTGATGCGCGATGTTTCCAAATGTGAATACTTTGATCTGCGTACAGCAGAGAGCGGAGAAAAATGTATCAGCTGCGGTTCAACTTTGGATGTATTCAAAGCAATTGAACTTGGACATATATTCAAACTCGGCACAAAATATTCTGAAGCACTTGGCGTTCTTTATCTTGATGAAAGCGGAAAAGAACGTCCGATCGTGATGGGAAGTTACGGTATTGGAGTAGAAAGAATTTTTGCATGCTTCCTCGAACAGAATTATGACGAGAAGGGAATCATTTGGAAAAAACCGCTCAATCCGTTTGATATTCATTTGATCGGATTGAATATGAAGAACGATCTGGTTTCAAAAACTTGCGAAAGACTTTACATTGATTTGATCGCTGAAGGTTTAGAGGTGCTGTTTGATGACCGTCTTGAAGCGAGTGCAGGATTCAAATTTAATGATGCGGATTTATTGGGTATGCCGATCCAAGTAATTGCCGGTGAGAAAAATTTGAAGGGTGGAAATGTTGAAATAAAGATTAGAAAAACCGGCGAGAAAAAAATTGTAGAACTAAACCAATTAAATTCTATTCTTAAAGAACTGATTTAAAAGCTAAACGCAAAGACAGCAGAATACGCAAAGTTCGTAGAGAAAAACTTTGCGATCTTTGCGTTAAACTTTGCGAACTCTGCGGTAATAAAATATGAACACGAAGTTGTACATTGTCTCTACACCAATCGGCAATTACGAAGATATTTCTCTACGTGCGATCAATGTTCTGAAGTCAGTTGATTTTATTATTTGTGAAGAATTCAAAGAAGCAAGACGGTTACTTTCTCACTATCAAATCGAGAAAGAATTACACTCACTCAATGAGCATAATGAAAAAGAAGCATCACAGGAGATATTTCAAAAGATTAAAGAAGGTAACTCAGCCGCATTAATTTCCGATTGCGGCACTCCGCTTTTTTCCGATCCCGGAAATTTACTTGTTCAAATGTGCATTAATGCTAAGATTGATGTTGCTGCAATTCCCGGTGCAAGTTCTTTACTGCCTGCACTTGTTGGCTCGGGATTTAATCTCGATAAATTCTATTACTACGGCTGGCTCTCACCGAAAAGCGAAATAAGGAAAAAAGAACTTCTCAGATTAAAAAGTGTAAAAGAAATAATAGTTCTAATGGAAACGCCTTACCGATTAAAAGCAATCTTAGCGGACGTTTCGAAAATATTCGGGACATCAACAAAAATTGTTGTAGCGTTCGATCTGACACTTCCAACGGAAAAATATTTTAGAGGAACTGTTTCTGAAATATTAAAATTAGTATCAGAAAAAAATCTTAAAGGCGAGTTTGTTCTGATCATTAATAACAAATAAATATTTATTCGGAATTATGGAAAGCAAATGCAAACAATAAAACTCTTTTTCAAATTTATTCTAATAGTGCTTCTCTTTACCATTCTTTCTTTTAGCGGCTGCAAAAATAATGATATTGTTCAGCCGATCGAGAATCCTTCGTTCAATTCCCAAGTTCCCAACACAGAAGATATTGTGATGTATGAAATAAACCTCCGCGCATTTAGTAACGAAGGTACATTTAATGGAATTACTGCCCGGCTCGATTCGATTAAGGCTTTGGGTGTAAATGTTATTTGGTTAATGCCAATTCATCCTGTTGGAATTATTAAATCTGTTGGACAGCTTGGCTCTCCATACTCGGTTCAAAACTACTTAACAGTAAATCCGGAATTTGGTTCTTTGGATGATTTGAAAAATTTAATCAACAAATCGCACAATCTTGGAATTTCTGTAATATTAGATTGGGTTGCTAATCATACAGCATGGGATAATCCTTGGATAGCTAATAAAACCTGGTACACTCAGGATGGAAGCGGAAACATTATTTCTCCAGCGGGCACCGGATGGAATGATGTTGCAGATCTTAATTACAATAATTCCGAAATGCGTTTGACAATGATAAATGCTATGAAGTATTGGGCTAAAGAAATTGGTGTGGACGGCTTCAGATGCGATGCCGCCGATTATGTTCCGTATTCTTTTTGGAAACAGGCTTTAGACACACTTAAAAATATTCCTAATAAAAAAGTGATCTTGTTAGCCGAAGGAAACAGAAGTGATCACTTTACTGCCGGTTTTCAGCTTAACTACGCATGGGATTATTATTCAATGCTAAAAAATGTTTTCCGTTATGGTGATAGAGCCTCTTATCTTTTTATTACTCATCAAAACGAATATAGAAACATAACTAACGGTTACAAATTGAGATTTACTACAAACCACGATGAATCCGCTTGGGATAATCCTCCAGTTGTAATATTTAACGGAAAGCCGGGAGCTTTAGCTGCATCAGTGGCATCGATATTTATGGGGGGTGTTCCTCTTATATATAGCGGACAGGAAATAGGTTACCCGACAAAGCTTCCATTTTTCAGCCGAAGCGCAATTGATTGGAATATTAATCCTGATATGAAAACTGTTTACAAAAAACTTTTTTCTCTTTACAATTCTACACCGGTATTGAAAAAAGGAACCATCACTGATTATTCTGATGTGAACATTGTTTCATTTACCAAATCATACCAGGGGAAAGAATGTTTTATTTTAGTGAACACGCGGAAAACCCAAGAAAATTTTACACTACCTTCTTCACTTCAAAACATTACATGGACAAATCTTCTTGATAACTCTAGCATGAAAACAGGAGGTGTAGTAATTCTCCAACCATATCAATATCTTATATTATTAAGATAGACAACATTTCAAACAACGGAAAAGTTAATAATGAAGACTTTATTTCAGAAAGAAGCATTAGATGAAATTATTAACAGAACAAATAAACTAACAGCAACAGAGTGGAGCTCATTAATGCACAAGCATTTGGATCATCATCTCAACCGGTTTGGTGTTTAGTTAATAAATTTTAAGTATAAGGATTAACTAATGTCAGAGAAATATGTAATTGCACATGATATGGGTACAAGTGCCGATAAAGCTATTCTTGTTACCGTAACCGGAAGAATTATTGATTCAGCAAAAAAACATTATCCGCTTTATCACCCAAAACCAAATTATGCAGAACAAGATCCGCTTGATTGGTGGAATGCAGTTTGCGAAACCACAAGAGAAGTAATTAAAAAAACTTCTGTTGATCCGAAAGATATTGTAGGAATGACCTTTTCATCTCAGACACAAAATTTAGTTACGCTTGATAAAGACGGTAATCCTGTACGAAATGCAATCAGTTGGTTGGATGGAAGAAGTGCAGATATAATCCGTGAAAAATTTTGGACACAGCCGCGGGTGATGGGATACAATATTTTCAAGCTTCCTAAATTTTTAATTAAGACCGGCGGCGCTCCGGGTACAACCGGAAAAGATCAGATCGGAAAAATTTTATGGATGAAGTATAATGAACCGGAATTATTTGCAAAGACCAAAAAATTTATTGATGCAAAAGATTTTATAATTTATAAATTAACTGGAAGTATGGTAACATCTGTTGATCTTGCAGTTATATGGTGGTTTCTAGACACAAGGAAAAACAAAAATGAGTGGGATGAAAAACTTTGTAAATATGCAGAGATAACTCCCGATCAACTGAGCGAAGTAAAGCCGAGTGCGGCTATTGCCGGTTATGTTACCAAAGAAGCATCTGCAAAAACCGGTTTATTGGAAGGAACTCCAATTGTGAATGGTGCAGGCGATTTGGCATCTGCCGCTCTTGGTTCTGCCGCAATTGATGAAGGGGAACTTCACATTAGCTTAGGAACAAGCGGATGGGTTGCCGGACATTTTTCAAAAAGAAAAATTGACCTTGCACATTATACAGGCTGTATTGGCAGTGCATATCCTGATAAATATTATTTGGGAATGGCTCATCAAGAAACCGCCGGTATTTGTCTTGAGTGGTTGAAGAACAAAATTCTCTATCACGAAGAAATACTTAAAGAAGAATGGCATCGTGCAAATCTCTATGAAATAATGGATGAACTTGCTGTTAAAGCCGGTCCGGGCGCTAACGGGTTGATGTTTACTCCATGGATGTTTGGCGAAAGATGTCCTCTTGATGATGAACATGTGAGAGCCGGCTTATACAACGTAAGTCTGGATCATTCAAGGGAACATCTTGTTCGCGCTGTGTTCGAAGGGATTGCTTTCAATACACGGTGGGCAATGGAGACACTGGAAAATTTATATTCGAAAGTTGAGCAATTAAATATTATAGGCGGCGGTGCAAAGAGTGATATCTGGTGCCAAATTTTTGCAGATATATTAAATAGAAAAATTAATCGAGTCTCCGATCCTCAACAGGCAGGCGCAAGAGGAATCGCTTTACTTGCAAGCATGACGCTCGGTTATATCCAATCATTCAATGATATTAAAAAACATATTAGTATTGATAAAACATTTTATCCCGATCCAACAAGACGAGATTTGTACGATAAACTTTTCATCAGCTTCAAAAAGATCTACAAAAACAACAAGCATTGGTATAAACGAATGAACAAAAACCGCTCTTCATCCCAACTCTAAGTATGGAAATTAATTTAATTGAATTCTGCGCACCTGGAACAAAATTCAAAGAGGAGATGATTCCAGTCTCCGAAAATGTTCTGCTCAAAGTAATCTCATTTACTCCTGCTGTAAAAAATAGTAATCCAGCCGTTGTGTTTATTCCCGGATGGATATCAATGATAAATGGCTGGCAGGAAGTCTTGAAGGAAATGACGAAAGATTTCACGGTTTATTATTTAGAGACAAGAGAAAAAATTTCTTCTAAGGTAAAAGGAAAAATTAATTATAGTGTTGAAGAAATAGGCAGCGATATTCTCCGGTTGATTGAATACTTAGAATTGCTAGATCGTAAATTTATTTTAACTGGCAGTTCGCTTGGGGCAACATCAATATTAAATTGTTGTAAAGATTTACGAGTGAATCCGCTGAGTTTAATTCTCATTGGTCCCAATGCAGAATTTCGTATTCCGTTCTGGGGTGTTCTCGTAATTAAATTGTTTTATCCTCCTCTTTATAATTTTATTAAACCGTACATAAAATGGTACTTAAAAACATTTCGGCTGGATGTTAAACATGATTATGAACAATATGAAAAGTATTGCAGCGTCTTGGATTTTGCCGATCCATGGAAACTGAAGAAAGCAGCACTTTCTGTTTACAAATATTCTGTTTGGAATTTGCTGGGCAAAATTGAACTTCCAACTTTAATTCTTGGCGGATCAAAAGATAAACTGCATGAGCCGGAAAACTTAAAAAGAATTGTATCATCAATGAAAAAAGCAACATATATTGATATGGAGACTAATAAAGGAACGCACAGTAAAGAAGTAGTTGATGAGATTAGGAAATATCTGGTAAATCTTTGATGCAAGATTGTAATTGATTCTCTTGTGATTAAATTAATTTCTATCAGTTCTTCACTTGAATCCCGAATCATTTTTTAATAATGTTGCATCGAAACTATTTAGAAATACTATTTGTTTAGATGAAAAGGAGTTAAATATGTTAATTGTTCAAGATGTAGATCTTACGCCGAATCCGCAAGCGCTTAAGTTTGTTATAAATGAGAAACTTCTGATTAAAGAAACACGCAATTTCAAAACAAAAGAAGAAGCTCAGAATGATCCGCTGGCAAAAGGCATTTTTGAAATTGCCGGTGTTGTTTCTGTTTTTTATATGGATAAATTTATCACGATAGAAAAAGATGCTAAAGTTGCCTGGGGACAAATACAACGCCCGTTCGTAGAGTTCATCAAAAATTTTGATAAATCATTAATACCGGCTGAAAATATTTCAACTCAAGCAAACAACGAAGAAGAAACAGCGCTTCTTAAAAAAGTAAACGAAATTTTAGATCAACGCGTTCGTCCGGCACTTGCAGGCGACGGCGGTGGACTTGAAGTTACCGGAATGGAAGGATACACACTTAAAATTAAGTATCAAGGTGCATGCGGAAGCTGTCCAAGTTCAATTAGAGGAACTTTGGTTGCAATTGAGAATTTATTGCGCCGGGAAGTGAATCCATCTATAGAAGTTGTTTCTGCTGAATAACGGAATTATCATTCTTTAAAATGAAAAACCCCGACTTAGATCGGGGTTCTTTGTTTTTAGTAACAATTTTTATTTAAGTGTTGTTACTTTGCTGATATCATCAAGCTTAACAAACTTCTCATGAAATTTATAGCTGTTACCGCTTTTTACGGTTTTGATAAATTTCACATTAACAACAGTGGACCTAACTTTTCCTTTCGCTTTATCACTAAAGGATTGTTGCTTTGCCATGGTTTAACTCCTTAATCTTGGTGGCAAATTTAAGAAAAATCCATTTAACAGCAAAAGAATGCTTCCTTAAATTAGATCACTAAAATCAGCATTTATTAATAATGCCAAGTCAGTTGGGGATATATTAACTTGAATTCCGCGTACGCCGGCACTGCAATAAATTTTATCAAAAAGCAGGGAAGTTTCATCAATGAAAGTTCGATATTGTTTTTTCATTCCGATCGGTGAACAGCCGCCGCGGATATATCCTGTTAACGGCTGAAGCTCCTTAACTTTTATCATTTCAACACTTTTACAGCCGGAAACTTTTGCAGCTTTTTTTAAGTTAAGTTCAAAATTTCCGGGAATAACAAATACAATAATTTCGTTTCGGTCATTTCTTGCAACAAGTGTTTTGAATACAGTTTCCGGCTGCGCCTCGATTTTGTTTGCAACGGAAACCGCATCTATCTCTTCATCGTTGGATATATATTCAATTATTGAATATGAAATGTTTTTTGATTCTAAAATTCGGATGGCGTTTGTTTTCATATTACGCTAACCCCTCCTTAGTCCTCCCCTTTACAAAAGGGGAGGAAATGGATGGGGCTCAACCAACTTTTGCTAAAATTAAATCAGCCAGAATTCTTCCGCTTTCTTTTAATTCAAAATCAGTTGCTTTTGTTTTAGGTATTTCAACTTCCTTTTTATCATCAATTTTTAATCCCAGATACTTAGCACGCTCTTCGTCTTTCTTTTTTCTATTTGCTTCTGCTTGATCTCGTTCCAGTTTACGAACAGAATCGTTTAGCGAAAGAGTTTTTTTATCTCTGTTTTGGTTAAACTCTTTAATATCATCCAGCATAAAATTGTATTCAATATCATTTTTTATTCTATCGTTATGTTTCATTTCCAAAAGAGGAAAATATTTTGATAGATCAGAAAACTGCTTAAACTGTGCGGATTGAATTTGATCCCAGGGTAATGCACTCTTTTGCGAACTTTCTCCAAATTCTTTTGCAGTGAACTGCGAAGGGAAACTTATATCAGGTTTAACGCCTAGAAGTTGAGTAGTACTGCCGGTTATTCTATAAAATTTTTGTATAGTTATTTTTAATTGACCTAATTTTTTATTTGTTATCGGTAATGCGCGGTTAAGATCAATCAAGTTCTGAACAGTACCCTTACCGAAAGTATTTGATCCAAGAATAAGTCCTCTGCCGTAATCTTGTATAGCAGCGGCAAAAATTTCTGATGCAGAAGCACTAAATCTGTTTGTCATAACCGCAAGAGGTCCGTCATAAATAATTGATGGATCGGGATCTTGATCAACTTCTACCATGTTGGCGGAATTCTTAACTTGAACAACAGGCCCGTCTTTAATGAACAAACCGGTTAATTGAATTGCTTCTTGAAGCGATCCGCCGCCGTTGTTTCTCAGATCAAGTATTACTCCATCAACTTTTTGTTCTTTGAATTTACCAAGAATATTTTTTACATCCCGTGTCGTACTCTTATAATTTGGATCACCTTTTTGCTGAGCTTCAAAGTCAGTATAAAATGAAGGCAATTTTATTACACCAAGCTTAAAACTTTTTCCGCTTTCTTCAAGATTCAAAAATTCATCTTTAGCTGCTTGTTCTTCGAGTTTAACTTTATCTCTAACGATTTTTATTTCAGTTGGAGGATCGCCGGGACTATTCTTAGCTTTTAGAATTTGTAAACGAACAACAGTCCCTTTCTTGCCACGAATTAATTGAATGGCATCATCAAGCCGCCAACCGATAACATCAACCATTTCACCGTCTTCACCTTGAGCAACACCAATTATTTTATCTTCTTCGTGAAGTAATCCGCTTTTATTTGCCGGACCTCCGGGTACTATGCTTGCGACAACCGTATATTCATTGTCTTGACGTAAAGTTGCACCAATTCCTTCTAAGGATAATCTCATAGCAATGTTAAAATTATCAGAAGCTGCGGGTGAAAAATAATCCGTATGCGGATCGTAAACTTGTGTAAATGAATTCATAAAAAGAGCAAAGATGTCCTCAGCTTCATACTGCAAAACAATCTTATGATAATTATGATAACGCTTTAATAAAATATCTGATGCACCTTTCCAGTCTTTCCCTGATAAAATTAAATTCAGTGCATCATTTTTTATTCGTAATCTCCAAAGCTCGTCAAGTTCCTCAGGTGTTTTTGCCCAATCCGATTTTTCTCTATCAAGTGAAATAGATTCGTCATTGCTGAAATCGAATATATTTTTTAGAATCGAATCAATGTATTTAATTCTTTCACCAAGCCGTTTTTTGTAAACGTAAAATATTTCAAATGCAGAATTGATGTTCCCATCCCTTAAAAAATCATCAATCTGGAATCTATATTTTTCAAAATTATCTAAGTCGGATTTAACGAAGTATAATTTGTTATTATCAAGTGCATTGATATATTGATCGTAAATTACAGACGACAGCGAGTCATTCAGTTTTTGTTTTTTATAATGATACAGAGAAAGAAATTGTGTAATTACCTGACTGACGCGTTTGTATGTTTCATCGGGCAGTATAACTTTATTTGTATCTATTGAATGATCTTTAGAAAGAACTTCATTAAGATTTTGTGCATTGGAGTTAACCGCAAACACAGATAGCAGTAGAATAATAAACAGTTTCTTCATTTGGTTCCCATTTCAGTATTGTTGAATTGTGTTACACCAAAATAATAGTTTAGTTTCAAAAAAATGAGGTAAATTACATACACTCTCATAATAGGAGAACGAAGACGGATATAGAAAAAGTTCGCAAGCATTGCTTAAAAAAGAAAAAAGTTACGGAAGAATTTCCGTTTGATGAAAAAACGCTTGTCTTTAAGGTGATCAATAAAATGTTCTGTCTAACTAATTTAGATCATCCCAACAGTATTAACTTGAAATGCGACCCCGAATTAGCTGCTGAATTACGGGAAAGATACATTGAAGTAACTCCGGGATATCATATGAACAAAAAACATTGGAATACAATTGCTCTTAATGGAACACTCTCTGATAAAGTAATTCTAAGTTGGATTGACCACTCTTATGAATTAGTTGTTGCAAGTTTATCGAAGAAAGAGAAAGATAAAGTTATGAATTCTAATTTATGAGTTATGAATATTATTCATAACTCATAATTAATAACTCATAACTAATCTACATATAAGTACCGTTTTATTTTTTGTGTAGGAGTTTTTTCAAACGGTTCTCTCTGTTCTATAATTTTATTAATCCGCGAAAAAGTATTTACACGTTCATTAATTTGAGAAAGCAAATCAGCCAAAATCTTACTAACAATTTTTCTTGCTTTCGGTTCCGAAAGTTTTTGAATCTTAAATTCTTCATCAATCTGATCGTAGTTAAGATAAATTTTTGCAAATAGTTGATCATCTTTTTCCACAACAAGTGATTCTGAAACAAATTGAAACTCATTTATTATTGATTCAACTTCTTCGGGATAAATATTTTTTCCGTTCGAACCAATGATAACATTTTTTGATCTTCCTTTAATGAAAAGATAACCGTCGCTATCAATTACACCAAGGTCGCCACTCTTAAACCAGCCATCTTCGGTAAAAATTTCTTTTGTTTTTTCCGGATCTTTGTAATAGCCCTTCATGACATTCGGACCTTTTATGAGAACCTCTCCTTCACCGCTGTTAGGATCCGGATTATCAATTTTTATTTCCATCCACTGCATAATCTTACCCGCAGAACGCAGCCGCACACCTTCCGGTCCTGTTCCCGTTACAAGCGGAGAAGTTTCTGTTAATCCATAACCGATTGCATAAGGAAATTGTGCTTCATTCAAAAATCTTTCAACATCAGCGGCAAGTGAAGCACCGCCGATGCAGAACATTCTTAATTCTCCGCCGAATGTGTGCATTAATTTTTTGCCGGCAATTCTATTTAATCTTTTTCTAATTGTTGGAATTTTATAAAGTCCGCGTACGATCGCTTTCTTATTGAATTCCGGAAGAACTTTATTCCTATAAATTTTCTCAATGATCAACGGAACGGCAAGCATAACCGTAGGTTTTACTTTTTGAAGTGCCGGTAAAAGTGCCGCAGCGGTTGGCGGTTTATCAAGATAAGTAACAGATGCACCCGCAATTATTGGTATTACAAGTCCCAATGTTGATTCTATTGTATGAAAAAGCGGAAGGATTGAGAGCATTCTATCGTTAGTATCCATATGCACCATGTTAAGAGTGGAAAGTGCATCGGATACAATATTCTTATGCGTTAGCATTACTCCTTTAGAATGTCCGGTTGTGCCGCTTGTATAAAGGATTAGTGCGGTACTGTCCTCTTCAACTTCTGTCGGAATTATTCCAACTAATTTTAATGCGGCTTTTTTTATTTTAGCAAATTCTTTTTTACCTCCAGCAATAACTTCTTTGATCAGATCATTTTTTGTGTTTGGCGGTATAACGGAAAAGTCATCTAGAAGAACTCTTGTTGAAAGAGAATCAATCTCGGCATCTTCAATCTTGTTAAAATATTTTGCCGAAACAAAAATTGCTTTACTTTCCGAATGTCTAAGTATGTGAAGAACTTCAGTAGAATGGAATTCAGTCATGATCGGAACTGCAATAGCACCAATGGTAGTAACAGCGAAATAAACAATTCCCCAATTAGGCTGATTCTCACTTAGGATTGCAACTTTATCTCCGGCAATTACTCCCTCATTTTTTAAAAATGTAGAGATAGAATCAACTTTTGACTTAAACTCGCGGTAAGTAATTTTGGGTCCATCTACAAATGAAACTGCATGACGATCTGCAAAATTTTCTGTGCTGAAATTTAGTACTTGAAGAAGAGTTTGTTTTTTTATCTCGCTCATGCATCCCTCTAATATTACCGAGTGAAAAAATTAAAATAATTCTGGATGCTTGATACTGGAAAAACAATTTTCTTTTACTATCATCAAGTATCCAGCATCGAGTATCAAGCATCCAGCATCTAAACCGGATCTACATGCACAAAAACTTTTTGAACTTCTTCAAGTTTTTCAAGTGTAAATTTTACATCGTTACCGATACCATGAGAGAGAACGGTAGTTAAATTTTTGTCAACTTCAATATGAATTTCGATATGAAATTTATTTCCAACATAATGAGAACGAAGATCGTTAATACCTTTAACGCCATTAATTTCTTTTGCGATACTTATTAATTTTTCATCAAACTCTTTGCTTGCGGATCGTCCCATTAAATAATCAATATTTTCTTTTGCAACTTCATACCCTGTTTTGAAGATAAACATAGCAACCATAATTCCAGCAATGCTGTCAATAAATTGTAGATTATAAGCCGCACCAATTACACCAACCAGGGCAATAGAAGAAGCAAGTACATCGTTAATGCTGTCAACAGATGCCGCTCTGATAGCAGGACTGTTAAACATCTTTCCGATTTTAACTTGATAACGGCTGAGAGCAATTTTAATAATCATGGTTATGATTAAAACAACATAGACAGCAGGAATTGTATTAATATATTGCGGATCAATCAAGCGCTTAACGGATTCTTCAATAATATTTATCCCTACTACAAAAGCAAAGACAGAAAGAATGAATGCTGCAATCGGTTGAGCCGGCGTATGTCCGAATTGATGATTTGGGTCCGGCTTCTCCCGCGAAAGTTTTACCGCATATTTTATTCCCAAAGAAGAAAGTATATCTGTAAGTGAATTGAGAGCTTCGGAAATTACTGCTATGGAATTCGAAAGTATTCCTACAATAGATTTAATAATGAAGAGAAAAATATTTATTACAAGAGCAATGTCTGTAGCTCGTTTTAATCTATGGGGCATTATCTGTTAAAACTCCAGCATAAAGATAATCTGCTTATTATTTCTTCCTCTTTTCATATTTCCTTCATTCCTTTTTCCTTCATTTCTTTTATGCCTTCTCTTCCCAAACATTTGCAAGAGCAACAATCATCTTCACCGCTGCTTCCATATCTTGAATTGCCACGTACTCTGTATAAGCATGGAAATTATGACCGCCGGCAAATAGGTTTGGTGTTGGCAATCCCATATAACTTAAGCGAGAACCGTCTGTGCCGCCGCGTATAGCAGAGTTGATCGGTTTTATTCCTAATCGCTTCAAAGCTTCAATTGCATTTGCTTCGATCTCAGGGTATTGATCGAGAATGTATTTCATGTTGCGGTATTGTTCTATCACTTCAAAATTAAACGTTGAACCCGGAAATTGTTCAACTGTTTTTTGGCAGAGGTCTTTTAGGAATGATTCATACTCTTTCAATTTTCTTGCATCAAAATCGCGGATGATAAATTTTATTACGGTTTGTGTTTCATTACCGTTGATTTGTGTCGGATGCACATAACCTTCGCGTTTCTCTGTTGTTTCAGGTGAAAGTTTATGTTTGGGAAGCATTTCTAAAAATCTTGCGGCAATTTTTACTGCATTAATCATTTTCCCTTTTGCATAGCCCGGGTGAACATTCTTACCATTGAATTTTATCACTACTGCATCGGCGCTGAAAGTTTCGGTTTCAACTTCACCTCGTGTAGAGCCGTCAATTGTATAAGCATATTTTGCGCCGTACTTTTTTACATCAAATTTTTCAGTTCCGCGTCCAACTTCTTCATCTGGAGTAAAACAAATTCTTATTGTACCGTGTTTAACTTCCGGATGTTTAATTAAGTAATTCATCGCATCCATAATTTCTGCAATGCCTGCTTTATCATCAGCGCCAAGTAAAGATGTTCCATCGGTCGTTATGATGTCGAGTCCAATCATTTCATTCAGTTCAGGATTCTCTGAAGCAACAATTACTTTTGTTGGATCTTTTGGAAGAACAATATCTCCGCCTTGATAATTTTTATGGATCACCGGATTAACATTTGTTCCGGTAACAGCGGGACTTGTATCTACGTGAGAGATAAAACCGATAGTGGGAACATTCTTTGTTGTATTAGATGGCAATGTAGCCATAACATAACAATGTTCATCCATCATAGCATCTTTCAAACCGATCTGTTTTAACTCTTTAACTAATGCTTTACTAAGTTCAATCTGTTTGGGATCGCTCGGAAAAGTTGTTGAGTCTTCGTTCGATTGAGTATCATATTTTACGTATTTTAGGAAGCGGTCAACGCAGGTAAATTTGTAATTAGGGTCAAACATTTTTGCCTCAATTCTGTTTAGAAGATTATTTGTGATGGCAAGTTAATAGAAATTGATAGAGAGTTCAATGAAAAGTGTTTACCTGTTATCTGCTTTTCTTAATCATAATCTTACTCTAATCTGGAGTTATAATGAACACCGTAGAACTTATCAGAAAAAAACGTGATGGAAAATCTTTAACCGACGAAGAAATCAAATTTCTGGTTTCAAATTTCACCAAAGGAAAAATCCCGAATTACCAATTCTCATCATTTCTGATGGCTGCCTATCTGAAAGGATTAAACAAAAAAGAAACAGCATGGCTAACTAAAGCAATGCTATTTAGCGGAAGCGTAATTAATCTTGATTCAATAAAAGGGAAAAAAATTGATAAGCATTCAACCGGCGGAGTGGGAGATAAAACTTCTTTAATTCTTGCACCGATAGTTGCCGCTGCCGGAGTGAATGTACCTATGATAAGCGGCCGCGGACTTGGACACACAGGCGGAACTCTTGATAAGCTGGAAGCAATTCCGGGATTCAGGACAAATGTTACTCTTCAACAATACAAATCCATAATTAAAAAGTGTGGTGCTGTTTTAGCAGGACAAACAAAAGAAGTCGCACCGGCAGATAAATTAATTTATTCGCTGAGAGATGTAACAGCAACTGTTGAATCTATTCCGCTAATAACTGCAAGTATAATGAGTAAAAAATTAGCTGAAGGAATTGACGGATTGGTACTTGATGTTAAAACCGGCTCGGGCGCTTTTATGAAGACGTATGATAATTCATTGGCGTTAGCAAATTCTCTTACCGATACAGCCAAAGCATTCAAGAAAAGGGTGATCACCTTAATTACGGATATGAATCAACCGCTCGGTAATTATATTGGCAACTGGCTTGAGGTTTATGAATCAATTAAAGTTTTGCATGGAGAAATGTTCGGTGATCTTGTTGATTTATCACTGAATTTATCAGGCGCAATGATTTATCTTGGCGGCAAAGCATCATCAATAAAAGAGGGAGTAGAAATCAGTAAAGAAATTGTTGCAAGCGGGAAAGCGTTCGATAAATTTTTAGAGATCGTAAAACTTCAGGGCGGAAATGTTGATATGATCAAACATCCCGATAAATATCCTAAATCAAAAATTCATGAAACTTTAATAGCAGATAAAACCGGTTATATAAAAACAATTAATAATTATGAAGTTGGAATGGCGTCGCTTGAACTTGGAGCGGGAAGAATAACAATGGAAGATAAAATTGATCCTAAAGCCGGAATAATTTTTTATCCGAAGATCGGGACAAAAATTAAGAAAGGTGAAGAGATTGCTGAGTTATACACAGACAAAAAAGAAAAGGTTGATTCAGTAAAGAAAAAACTTCTTGCGGCAATTAAGTTATCGAAAACCCCGACAGCACCAATGAAATTAGTAAAAACGTTAATCTCTTCCGAAGATTGTTCATTGAATTAGATTGTTTGCATGGGACGCATACAACGCTGTCTCTACAACTTTATCACCATAATTAGTACATCTCTTTTTGTTTACTATCTCAAAATTTTCTATTTGCACGTACTCTGCTTATCTTAACGTAAGGTAATTATCATTAAGGAGGTAATATGTTATTCGTATTGTCATTGTTAGTCATGATAGCTTCTCTATTCGCGTATTTCAATTTCAAGAAAAGAGGAGGAAGTCAGGAAACTAGAATTGCATTAGCAGGCATTGGTATTGGTGCAGTTTTATCTTTACTGCAAATGTTTACTGTCGTTCCGGCAGGAACAGTTGGCGTTGTGGATTTTCTCGGAAGCGTCAGCAATACAACATTAAAATCCGGTGTAAACTTTGTAAACCCATTAGCTAATGTTGTTAAGTTCAGTATTAAGACTCAAGAATTGAAAGAAAATATGAATGTTCCATCGAAAGAGGGAATGAGCGTACAGCTTGAGATCAGTTTGCTTTACAGTCTTGATCCCGAAAATGCATCGAAGATCTACAAATCCGTCG
>Ga0209514_10003115_pt1 | contig 24306 bp, 13 predicted proteins | sample Subgrocontami58m_FD_187452 | JGI IMG/M metagenome (GOLD analysis project Ga0209514, IMG submission 187452) | Subsurface groundwater microbial communities from S. Glens Falls, New York, USA - GMW37 contaminated, 5.8 m (SPAdes) (version 3) | ecosystem: Environmental > Aquatic > Deep subsurface >...
CCGGAACTTCATACGGACATACCCGTACACAGGTCAAACAAGCCGCACACCGATCTCCCGATACTACCGCCACTATCCCTCCTACCAAAAGAGAATCCTGAGAAAGGATCGTAGCGGAACGCGCCGCAGCAGCTTCCGCCTGAGCAATTGTTTCATTGATGCTCTTGGGATAGTGGGCCATGCCGCACAGATACAGGCCGTCGCTGGCAAAATCAACGGGACGGAGCTTCACATGCGCCTCCAGAAAAAATCCTTCGGCGCTGAGCGGAAACTTAAAAATATTGGCTAATTCCTTACTGCCAATCGAGGGCACCACCGCCTGCGAAAGCACCAGGAGATCCGGCTCCAATTGCAGAGGCAGCTGGAGCATGGGTTCTTCGATTTCCACCACCAGTCTGCCCTCCGTTAACGAAACACGCGGTTTGTGCTGATCATCAAAGCGAATGAAGAGTATACCCTTTTCTCTGGCTTCGGTATAGATGCTTTCTTTGAACCCATAGGCTCTCATATCTCGGAATAAAACGATTACTGATGCCTCGGGGTTGATCTCCTTTATCTTTAAGGCATTCTTAAGGGCCGTTGTGCAACAGATCCGGCTGCAGTAAAAGTCAATTGCCGGATCATCGTCCCAGGGGCCAACGCACTGAACCATCACGACCGATTTGGCGTTACGGAGGGTTTGCTCACCGGTAAAAATCTTCGCTTCCAACTCCTCCTGGCTGACCACCCGCGCGTCATTGCCCTGAAGGTAAGCCTGGCCCTGATATTCGCGACCACCGCTGGCGATGATCACTGTTCCATGCTCGATTACCATCTGCCGCGGCCCGTCCACCTCCCCGATGCGGGTTTGGAAATTTCCCATCGCCCCGCCGTGCTCCAGGACTTGGTAACCAGTCAGAAGCTCGATCAGCGGGTGGGCTTTAACTTTTTCCATCAGCTGATCGAGAAAATACTGCGGATCGCCCCCTTCCGCAGAATAATAGCGCCGCCGCATCGCCCCCCCGAGTCCCGGCTCTTTTTCCACCAGATATACTGGGAATCCCTGATCCGCTAAATTCAGAGCGCTGGTCATCCCGGCAAGTCCGCCCCCCACAACAAGACACTTCTTAACCAAACTCCGTTCCCTGCGGTGGAGCGGCTCCAATCGGGTAACACTGGCTACCGCCATCGCCAGGAGCCGTCTAGCCTTCTCGGTGGCCTCTTCTTTTCTGCCCATATGGACCCAGGAACACTGATCACGGATATTGGCCATTTCGAAGAGATAAGGGTTGATGCCAACCTCGCGGATCGTCTCCCGGAAGAGGGGTTCGTGGGTTCGTGGCGAACAGGAAGCGACGACCAGCCGGTTCAGGTTATGCTCCCGCAAACTGTTTTGAATAGCCACCAGCGAATCGGCCGAACAGGTATAGGTGGTATTTTCCGCATGGACAACATAGGGCAGCGTGAGGGCATATTGAACCAAGTCTTTCACCTTGACGGTCCCGGCAATATTTGTCCCGCAGCTGCAAACAAAGACCCCAATCCGCGGTTCTTCTTCAGGCAGGATTTCTTTTTCCGGCGGGAATTCCTTTTTGCGCACCAGGGTCCCCCGTGACCTCCCCACAATGGAAAGGGCCATGGCGGCGGCACCGCTGGCCTGGATGACGCTGTCAGGAATATCCTTCGGCTCGGCGAAGCTGCCGCAACTAAAGACCCCCGGCCTGTTTGTTTCCAAGGGGTGAAAATCTTCCGTGGCACAAAATTGATGCTGGTTGAGCTTGATATCCGCCACTCGGGCCAGCTCCTCCGCACCATGCGGGGCATTCATGCCGATACTGAGAATGACCAGGTCAACACGCTCTTCAGAGATGCCGGCACCAGGGCTGCCATTCCGGTAACGGATGAGGATATCTTTACTCAGGGGGTCTTCCTCCAGGGCGGAAATACGGCAGGAGATATATTTAATGCCTTTTTCCTTACCCCGCTCAAAATAGGCGTCAAACCCCTTGCCGAAGGCCCGCATGTCCATCTGAAATATTTTGCATTCTACACCCGGTATATGTTCCATGGCCAGCATGGCTTCTTTAGTAGCGTACATGCAGCATACGGAACTGCAATAATCCTTATCTTTATTGCGCGATCCTACGCACTGGAGGAAGGCCACCTTCATCGGTTCCCGGTGATCGGAAGGGCGCGTCACATGGCCGCTAAAGGGACCGGAGGCACTTAGCATCCGTTCAAACTCCATGCTCGTCACGACATTGGCATAACGGCCATAACCCAATTCCGGGGATAATCCGGGATCGTATAAAGAATAACCGGGGGCCAGGATTACCGACCCCACCGACAATTCCTCCTCTACAGGCGCCGCCTGATGGTCTATAGCCCCGGCTTTACAAACCCGCACACATAAGTGACATTCCGAACAGATGCCGCATTCAAGACAACGCGCCGCTTCCCGGAGCGCCTCTTCCTCCGTTAACGACTGCTCGACTTCCCGAAAATCACCTATCCGGTCGGCCACGGGCAGGGTAGATGCAACCGCTCGCGGAGACAGGTCAACCACTCCCTCTTCCACCATCCTGGCTATTTCTTCCGAGGAAAGTTCCACCGTAGTCAAAGGCAGTTCTTCACGGGGCGTAAGCAAATCGACATTCCGCAAATAGCGATCGATCGATAGCGCCCCGCGGCGGCCGTCGGCGATGGCCTCAATCAAGATGCCGGGGCCTCTGTGAACGTCGCCGCCGGCAAAAATACCCCGCTGGTTTGTAACTAAAGTCTGCGGATCAACGATGAAGGTCCCCCGCGCACTCACCTCCAAACCGTGCGCCGGATCCAGGAAAGAGATCTCGGGCGCCTGGGCAACCGCCGCGATCATCGTATCGGCAGGTATGACAAATTCCGAACCGGTTACGGGAACGGGACGTCGGCGTCCACTTTCGTCGGCAGCGCCCAATTCCATGCGGAGGCACTTTACCCCGGCTACCCGTCCGTCCACAACATCTACGGCCACGGGTGCCGTCAACAGCTCCAGCCGCACACCCTCCCGCTCCGCCTCCTCTACCTCCCAAACGTTCGCCGGCATTTCATCCCGCGAACGGCGATAAATCATTACCACCTCGCGAGCCCCCAGCCTCAGCGCACTGCGCGCCGCATCGACAGCCGTGTTGCCGCCGCCGATAACGGCCACCCGGGCGCCCACTTCGGGCATGCCGGCGGCCTTACCTCCGCCGGCTGAACCAGAGCTGTCACCAGCCAAACTTACCGCCTGCAAAAAAGGAACACCGTGAAAAACGCCTGCGGCATCCTCTCCTTCTATCCCCAGGCGCTGCGGCTCGTGTGCCCCGATGGCCAGAAATATGGCCTGATATCCTTCCCGGAAGAGCGAATGGATATCGCGTACCGGGCTGTTTAAGCGTATTTCTACCCCTTCGGCGGCGATCCCCTCAATTTCCCGCTGTAAAACCTCGCGCGGCAAACGGTAGGCGGGAATGCCGACCCGCATCATGCCACCGGCTACGGGCAACGACTCGAATACCGTCACGCCATATCCCATCCGCACCAAATGGTGGGCGCAACTCAAACCGGCGGGACCGGAACCAACCACCGCCACCCTGGCCTCTGGCCTGCCGGTTATTCCATCTCCCGACCCGGCCGGCACACTTTCGGCGCCCGGTCCATGTTCATAGACCCAGTCGGCGGCAAAACGCTTCAGGGAGCAAATCGCCACCGGTGAATCCAGTTTTCCGCGGCTGCATTGGCCTTCGCAGGGATGAGTGCAGACCCGGCCGACCGAAGCCGGAAAAGGGTTATATTCCTTGATTACCTCCAGGGCTTCCGCATAACGCCCCGCCTGTATAAGCGCCACATACCCCTGCGCACTCGTTTCCGCGGGACAGGTCGCCTTGCAGGGGCTGGTTCCCCGCTTCGTGACCAGAAAAGCATTGGGTACGGCCTGCGGATAAGGGCGGTAGACGGCCTTCCGCTTGTTAAGGCCTTCGTTGAATTCATTGGGCAACTCCACCGGACATACCTGTTCACAATCGGCACAACCGGTGCATTTCTTCAAATCGACATAACGCGGCTGACGGCGAATTCTGGCCAGAAATCGGCCCGGCCCGCCTGTCAGGCCAACGAGTCGAGAGTTAGTGAGGATCTGGATGTTTAAATGACGGCCGGCTTCCACTAACTTAGGCGACACAATGCACATGGCGCAATCGTTAGTGGGAAAGGTCTTGTCCAGTTGGGCCATGCGTCCGCCGATGGCCGGCGAGCATTCCACGAGGTAAACCATGATTCCCGAATTGGCCAGGTCGAGAGAAGCCTGCACGCCGGCAATTCCGCCGCCGATGACCAATGCCGCACCTACGGTCTCATTTTCAGTTAAATTCATGGTCTACCCCCCCTACCCCACTTCACAGGGATGAAAGCTTCGCCGCTTCCAGGTACTTGGAAATCCTGTCTTCTGCCCCGATCGGAATGAGATGCACCCCCTGGCACAGGTCTTTCAATCCCGCTACCAAGCTGCTCACTATTTCGATGCTGGCCTTTTCTTTGTCCGGAGCAGCGGCCAGCTTTTCGATGATATGATTCGGGACTATTCCACCCCTAATGTGTTTGTTTATAAATATACCCATTTCTGCAGATCTGACGAGGATTATTTCGGCAATGACCGGAATCCTGAACGGCTCCACGCGTTTCATGAATTGTTGAAATGAATCGAGGTCAAAAACGGGCGTGCTTAGAAAGTAATGGGTGCCCAGTTCCGCCAGGTCCTCCATTTCCTTCAACTCCATGTCGGGCACTTTTTTTCCCCAGTGCGCATCGATACCGGAACCGACACAGAAATTGGGCCGCCTGGCCAATTCCCGGCCGGAAACATCCTGCCCCTCACGAATGCTTTCGATAACCGAATAAAGCTTGCCCGAATCGACGTGAAAAAACATGAGTTCCTGCAAGCTATCGCCGGTGATCCGGTAATCCTCGGTAAACGTGAGGATATTTTCGATACCCGCTTCCGCCGCCTTGAGCAGATGATCTTGCAGTTCAATCCGGCTCTTGTCCCGACAGGTTGTCTGCAAGATAGGATCGAATTTCTGTTCCCTCAAGAGGCGGCAGGTCCCCATGGTATCCGTAACGAGTCCTTCGATCTTCAGTTCGGGAACGGTCAGCGCATCTACCCTGCCCCGGATGCGCTTAACATTCCGGACGAGGTCTGCCGTTCCGCCGCTGATGGGAGGTTGAATTTCCGAAGTGACGACGAATTTCTTCTGCTTTAGATTCTCTGCCAAATGCATAGTTACACCCTATTTCCTCAGTCCTAAGAGCGCCGCTACCTCGCGCTTCAACTGATCCAGCGGCAAAGGTTTAGAAAAACAGGCATCCGCCCCATAGGTCTTCATCTGATCGAAAGCCTCCTCATTCAGATAGGCGGAAAGCACTATAATCTTGATATCCTTCGATATCGGATTACTTTTTACCTTTCTGCATACCTCGTAGCCGTTGATATCGGGCATCATAATGTCCAGAATGAGGAGATCCGGCAGGAAGTGACTGACCTGCAGCCCGGCTTCAAATCCATCGGCAGCCGAAATAAGATCATAACCGAATTCGTCCTCTTCCAGTGCCTGGACGATTGTTTCCACAATTATTTTATCGTCATCCACAACCAGAATCCTTTTCCTGGCCGCCACCTTGGTCTCAGCAGGCACGGGGAGCCCTCTTCCCACAAGGAAGTTATCCAGGTCGCTCTTCTTGATCCGGCGATGCCCTCCCGAAGTCTTCTGGGCGGCCAGATCGCCCGTCTCTAGCCAATCGATGATCGTCTTTGTGGATACCATACAGTATTTGCTTGCCTGGGATATCGTTAGCAATTCCATGGATTAATCCTCACTTGATCGTAGACGTCTTCCTGGCGGTTGCCCATAGCGCCGCCACAGCCGTTTTAAACTTCAGACACTTGCCGCAGCCCTGCCGTCGTGAACGGGCAGGGTAATGATGAAATTGGTGCCCTTTCCCACTTCACTTTCCACCTTGATTTCCCCTCCATGGTCTTTGACAATACCATAACAGACGGACAGGCCCAGCCCCACCCCCTTCACCTTTTGTTTGGTCGTAAAAAAGGCTTCAAAGATCTTGTCCCTTAGTTCTTCGGGGATGCCTGTTCCCGTGTCCCTGATAATGATCAAGACGTCTCCGGAACTTAGCATGGTTCGGACGTTCAGCGTACCACCCTTGGGCATGCTCTCCTTGGCATTCTTAATCATGTTCAGCATGACCTGCCGAACCTGATTGGTAGAAGCCATGACCTCCGGCAGGTAGCGATCGAAGGAGGTGGTAACCCTGATATTTTCCTCCTTCATCTGTTTTTCCATGACCAGCAGAATCCCTTCAATGAGTTCGTTGATTTTAGTCGGCATTCTTTTTTCCTGTTCCGGCTTGGAAAAACTGAGCATGCTGCGAAGCATCTCGGAAAGTCTCACGGTCTCGGCCAGGGACAGCTCCAGAATCCGCCGGCGCTTGCTCGTGGGCGGTATTTCCGTTTTGAGCAATTCCAGGGTATTCATAATGCCGTAAATGGGATTATTCAATTCATGGGCTATCTGCGAAGTCAATCTTCCCATGGCGGCTAACTTCTCCGCCTGCAAAAGGGCTTCCTGGGTTTTTCTCAATTCCCGTTCAATGCCCAGCCTTTCCCGTAAATCCTTGAATATGCCGATACTGGCGATTTCATTGCCCATTTCATCGTAGATAAGCGATGCAGAAAGGTCACCTTCGATCAATTCCCCATCCTTGCGGCAAAAAAAGAGGGGAAAGGAAGCGAGTTTACCCACGCCACCAAATTCAGGGCTCCTTAACTTCTGCATCACCTCCTTGGCTACGCCCGGCGAATAAATGCTGCGGATATTCATTTTTCCCACTACCTCTTCCGCTTTGTAACCCAGCATATTTTCGGCCCCGCGATTAAAAATAAGGACCTTGCCGTCCGTATCGGCCACAATAATGCCGTCGACGGAGCTCTCGATCAGCCTGGTCAAAAATTCATTGGCCTCACGCAACTCCTTTTCCATTCTTTTTCTTTCGGAAATGTCGATGATCAGCCCTTCATAGCCCACAACTGCGCCTTTATCGTCCCTGTTAAGGTGGGCGGTCAGGAGCACCGTTATCTTTTCCCCGCCCTTGCGCTTGAATTCTACCTCCCATTCTTTGACAAATCCCTGTTTTTCAATCTGATTTTGAAAAGATAGCCGATCCTCCGGTTTGACGTACAGGTCTTTGACTATGTCAATCTTCAGAAATTCTTCCTTGCTCCCATACCCAAGCATCTCCAGCAGTGCCGGATTGCAGTCAAAGAAACGTCCTTCTTTAGCACTGATGTATAGTCCATGGCGCACCCTCTCGAAGAGGGTTCGATATTTTTCCTCTGAGTATCTTAAGTCCCTTTCGTATCTTTTTCTGTCCGTGATGTCCCTGATGTAAGCGTAGGTTTTGCTGCAGCCGTTTTCCGTTTTGGTGGGCGCAATGCAAACCTCGGCCTCCTTGGTGTCTCCGAGATGTGTTTTGATGCCCATTTCCAGGCAAACCTTCTGGCCGACGTTCTTGCCCTTGCTCATCATATCCGCCAGAAATTCCCGGTCGCTTTTCCCGATGAGTGAATAAAACCTGCTGCCTAAAATCCGTTCTTTGGGAACTTCAAGAATGTCCGCCGCCACTTGGTTGGCAAATTCTATGCAGGAATTTTCATCGAAAACGATAATCCCGTCATCCCCCATCTCCGCAATCTTTTCCAGACGTTCGGACATGACACTGAAGTCATGGCTGATAAACTGCTTCTCGTACTCCATCAGCCGTCCTTCCAATTGTGCGACCCGACAGTTAAGCTCCTCGTAACTAAGGTCATTTGCCATCGATTTCCTCCGACCGCCCGGGGGGCGCGTCTCTTCCAGGAAATTCTTTTTAGAACGGTCTTACTGCTAATTATCCCTAATGTTCTTCAGCAGATCAGTTGAGTCGACGAAATGCCGGTCCATTTCCATTTCCCCGGCTTCCAGGCCGAAAGCCAGTCCCATCAGCTGGGTAAAATACAGAATGGGGATATGGAAGTCTTTCTTCATCTCTTCGGCTATCTGCTGCTGGCGCGCGTCGAGGTTTACCTGGCATAAAGGACAGGCCACGACAATGGCAGCGGCGCCCACGTCTTGCGCATTTTGCAGAATCCTGCCGGAGAGCTCCATAGCCAGGGGAAGCTGTGAAACGCCCAGCGACCCGCCGCAACAACGGGTTTTGTAAGACCAATCAAGGGGTGTGGCGCCTAATATCGTCAGCAATTTATCCATCTGCTGCGGATATTCGTAATCCCGGACACCGGTAATTTTCGGGGGGCGGGTAATGATGCACCCATAGTAACACACCACTTTCATTCCCGCCAAGGGGCGCACAACACATTGCGCCACTTTAGCGTAGCCCACTTTTTCCGTGACCGTTTGCAAAAGATGGTCAACCTCCAATTCCGGCGACGGCAGTTGCTTGATATCGGCCCGCAGCCGGTCCTGAAGGTCCTCCCTGGCGCATTCCTTGAGTCCGGACCTCAGGCGGATAAAACATGACGGACAGGGCGTGGTAATATTCCGGTAACCCTGTTGTTCCATGGCCACCAGATTTCTCACCGGCAGAAGCACCGACAGGTAATGATCAGTGGAATGGGCGGGCGTGCTGCCGCAGCAGCTCCATCCCTCGGGCTCTTCCAGGGGGACGCCAAGTTTCTGCATTACCCGGACTGTTGAGACATTGTATTCCCGTGAGGTGCCGTGAAGGCTGCAACCGGGGTAATAGCCGATTGCATCTTTCTTTTCCGCGGCGGTACTGGAAGAACGAGTCTTTCCAAAAGACGGCAGGAGCTTCAGCTTCCTGTTCCTCACCATTTTCATAGCCAGGGGCATATCCCGTCTGAGGAGCTGATCCAAATCGAGCGTGCCATCCAGGAGCTGGCGGAAGTAAAGTTCACCCATGAGTCCCGCTTCATACATTTTCCCAAACCAGCGTATCCCCCTGAGGGCCGCCCGGTTAAAGTGGACGGCTGGCGGAAGGGGCGCAAGGAGACCTTCCTTTTGGGCCAGAATCTTTAAATAGTCCATGATTCTGGTAATGTTTATATCATGGGGACAACGAACGGCGCAGGTTTCGCACATCGCGCAAAGCCAGATGGTCCGCGATCTCAAGACCGCATCTTTCTGCCCAAGCTGGAGAGCGCGCATCAGCTGGTTAGGGGCCAGATCAAAATGATCCGTCACGGGACAGCCGGAAGAACACTTTTGACACTGGTAACAGAGGAAAACGTTTTCACCGCACTCCCTGCGGATCTGCCGGGCCAGATCGGTACTTAAGGTCCTTTGCATGGCTGCTCCTTTACATCTGCTACCTCAAGCTACTTCCGGCCGGGGCAGCAATCCGGCGGCTTTCACGATTTCAGCCACCTTCTCCTCCCATTCAATCGCCATCACATGGATGCCCCGCACTCCCGGGACCGCTTTCAACCTTTCAATCGTCTCCACGCAAATCTTGATCCCCTCTTCCGCCTGCTTCTCCTTCGGGGTACCCTTCATCCGCTCAATCATCTCGTCCGGAACATCCATCCCCGGTACATTCTTCTTCATGTAATTCGCCATCCCCGCGGATTTCATCGGCGTCACCCCAGCCAAAATCGCACATTGCTCATGCAAACCACGGTCCCGAACCATCTCCATCCACCGCTCAAACTTCGCCACATTGTATATGCACTGCGTCTGAATAAACGCACAGCCCGCCTTTACCTTCTTCCCCAAACGAGCCGCCCGAATCTCAAAAGGATCCGCAAAGGGATTCTCCGCCGCACCCGCAAATAATACCGGCCTCCCCTTGATCTCCTCACCTCCCAAAAACTTCCCCTCATCACGCATCCGGCAAACCATCCCCAACAACTGAACCGAATCTAAATCATACACGTTCTTGCCCTGCGGATGATCACCAAACTTCTGATGATCCCCAGACAAACAAAGAACATTGCTGATCCCTAACGCCGCCGCACCCAATAAATCACTCTGCAACGCTATCCGGTTCCGGTCACGGCAAACCATCTGCAATATCGGCTCTAAACCCATCCCCTTCAACAATACGCAAGCCGAAAGCGAAGACATCCGCACTACCGACGTCTGATTGTCCGTCACATTCACCCCGTCAACCACACCCCGCAATAACTCACCCTTCCGGCGAACTACTTCCGCGTCGGCGCCCCGCGGCGGACCACACTCCGAGGTAACAACAAACCCGCCCGACTCCAGAATCTTCTCCAATCTCGAATTGGTCTTCACAGCTTCAAATCCTCCCTCACCCTCCGACGTGGACCTCCGTCACGACCACTGCGCCAATCCTTTACCGGTATTATCTCTTCGTAACGATCCATCTGACCCAAAGCCTGCAAACGATCAATGATCAACTGCCAACCGCAATCCGTCTCCCGGTCAACCTCGCACTTCCCACCCGAAGAACCGCCACAGGGACCATTCAATAAACTCTTCGCACAACGAGCTATCGGACAAACACCACCCGTCATATCCAAAATGCAGGCGCCGCAGCCCTGACAACGCTCACTCCATACCCCCTGCTCCAACGTCACCCCAATAAACGTCGTGTTCAAAGCCGGCGCTACCAACTTCGTCCGGTATGTGTCCGCTACGTACTGAACACCCGCCCCGCAGGCCATCGATAATATCAAATCGTAATCACCGGCAAAACTCCGAACCTGATCAATGTACTCGTAATCGCACTGCCGCTCTAACGTGTGCTCCCGAATCTCAATCTCCTTGCCCTCCTTCTGAGCACAAAGACGCAACTCCGATGCCAAAACCGCTACCTCACGCTCACCACCGGACCCGCAAACCGTCACACACTCGTTGCAACCCAAAAGCAATATCTTCCGGCAACCCCCCAGTATCCCCAATATCTCTTCCAAGGACTTGCGATTAGCTACAATCATCTACCAACCCTCCAATATATCCGCGACTCCTATGCGCCCATTCTAACCCTTAACTAAAGAACGCCTTGCCGGCGATGGACCCAAAGCTCGAACCCGCTCCGTCATCTCCCGGGCCAACTCCGCAAAACGCTGCCCCTGGGAAGCACTCATGTTGAACATCTCCAACCGACCCGAACCTAAACCAACCTCATCCAGTAAACCCTTCACATACTCCACACGACGACGAGCCCGTAAATTACCCCGTAAAAAATGACACTCCCCTTCCAAACAACCCGCAATATATACCCCATCAACCCCACTCTCAAAAGCCCGCAAAATCAAAATAACGTCCACACGGCCAGTGCAGGGAACCTTCACTACCTTTACACTGCTCGGATAACTCAAACGCATCGAACCTGCCAGGTCCGCAGCACTGTACGCTCAATGCTCACAACAAAAAGCAATGATCTCCGGCTCAAACCCGTTCCCGCCATTCTCCGGCATCTCAACTCCCTTCAGCAAAAGTCCAAGATCCTGAATCCCAAGCCTAAACCCTGAACCCGGAACCTGAACTGTTATGAACCCACCAACGCCCCAACCTTCGCCTCCAACTGGCTCGTCCGAAAATGCATCAAATCTATCGCCCGGGCCGGACACTCCGCCGCACAAGTCCCGCAACCCTTGCAACGTACAATGTCTATCTCCGCCTCACCCCGAACATTTACCACCGGAACTTCATACGGACATACCCGTACACAGGTCAAACAAGCCGCACACCGATCTCCCGATACTACCGCCACTATCCCTCCTACCAAAAGAGAATCCTTCGAGAGAATAGTACAGGCCCGTGCCACGGCCGCGCCGGCCTGCGAAATGGTTTCCGTTATCAACTTAGGTCCATGGGCCGCCCCGGCCATGTATATGCCGTCGCTGGCAAAGTCAACGGGACGGAGCTTCATATGCGCTTCCAGAAAAAACCCTTCCGCCGTCCGGGGGACCTTCAGAAGATTAGCCAGTTCCTTGTTGTCCCTGGGAACAGTTGCCGACGACAGCACCAGGAGATCGGGCTGCAACGTAAAGTGTTCCTTTAATGTTTTATCCTGGAAGGAAACTGATAAAACGCCGCCTTCTTTTTGGACAACCGGCTTCTCCTCCGGTTCGTATTTGACAAACTTTATCCCTGCTCGGCGCGCCTGGGCATAATAGGGCTCCATAAGACCATAGGTCCGGACATCACGGTAAAGAATATGGATGTCGGCGGCGGGATTAAATTCCTTGAGCTTTAAGGCGTTCTTGATGGCCGTGGCGCAACAGGTCCGGCTGCAGGACGGGTGATCGCCGCTTCTTGACCCGACACACTGGATCATCACAACCTTATTCATGCTCGTTGTCACATTGTCAACTCCGGCAAGGCGCGCCTCCAGTTCCAGCTGCGTCATGACGCGCTCATCTTCGCCGTAAAGATAATCCTTTGGCTTCTCTTCCTCAGCGCCCGTCGCCAAGATCGTAATACCGTGTTCCAGTTTCTGGTAATACATGGCCGGCGCCGTCATCAGCCCCGAGGTAAAGCTCCCCCGCACGCCGCTGAAATCAACGACAATCGTATTGATGAGGAGGTGGATCCTGGGGTTTTCGGCCACCTTGGCGATTAAGTCCGTGAGCAATGCCTGAACATTCTGGCCATCAATCGTATAACGCAGGTTATGAAGATTACCGCCCAGGCGATCTTCCTTCTCCACCAGGAAGACCTCAAAACCTTGTTCCGCCAGCTGAAGCGCTGCCGTCATGCCGGCAATGCCGCCGCCGACCACCAGGCCCCGCGGTACAACGGGTACGGAACTCTCGTTCAGGGGACTGTTTAAGTTGGCATTCGCCACGGCCATGCGGACGAGCCTCTTGGCCTTTGCCGTCGCTTCCTCCTTCTGGCGCATGTGTACCCAGGAACATTGATCGCGGATATTGGCCATTTCGAAGAGGAACTTATTAAGTCCGGCATCTCTGATCGTTTCACGGAACATGGGCTCATGGGTACGCGGCGAACAGGACGCTACGATGACGCGGTTAAGGGAGTGCTCTTTAACGGCGTTCTTGATCTTTTCCTGGGTGTCCTGGGAACAGGTGTAGAGGTTCTCGTCGGCGTGAACAACATGGGGTAAAGTGCGGGCGTACTCCTTGACCGCCGGCACGTTTACCACACCACCGATATTAATGCCGCAGTGACAGACAAAAACACCGATCCTGGCTTCCTCCTCCGGCTTAACCTCTGTTTCCGGCGGGTAAACCTTTTTAACGGACAGCGTTCCCCGGGCCGCCGCAATAGGTCCCGTCGCCGCAGCTACGGCGCCGCTGGCCTGGCAGACGGTCTCCGGAATGTCCTTTGGCCCCTGAAAAGCGCCGCAGACGTAAACGCCCGGCCGCGAAGTGGCAAGGGGCGCAAAGGAATCCGTGCGGCAGAAGCCGAAATCGTCCAGGGCAACGTCCAACCGGGCCGCCATCTCCCGGACCGACTGGGAGGGAACCATGCCGACGGAAAGGACCACGAGGTCGAATTCTTCCTCTGTAATAACGCCTTCTTCGTCCACGTACTTCACGATCAGATTATTGTTTTTGGGGTTCTCCCTGACCTTCGATACCATGCTCTTTATGAAACGGACGCCGTGATCGTCCCGGGCCCGCTCGTAATAGGCGTCAAATCCCTTGCCGTATGCCCGGATGTCCATATAAAAGATGGTCGGTTTGATAAAATGGACGTGCTCCTTGGCTATTACCGCCTCTTTGGTGGCGTACATGCAGCAAACGGAGGAACAATATTCATTGCCGCATTTCTTATCGCGGGAACCGACACACTGGATAAAGGCGATTCTTTCCGGAATGGTGCCGTCGGAAGGTCGCAGGACATGGCTGCGATGCGGTCCCGTCGCGCTCAGAATCCGCTCAAACTCGATGCTCGTCAAGACATTAGGGAATACGCCATAGCCGAATTCCGGGCGCTGCCGGGCGTCAAACACTTCAAATCCGGGAGTAAGGATCACGGAACCGATGGATATTTTCTCCGCTACTTCCCGGTCTTCGTAATCAACGGCATTGGCCAGGCACGCCCTTTCGCAGAGACCGCAGCCGATACAGGCCTCCCGGTCAATGAGAAACACCTTGGGGATTGCCTGTGGATAACGGATATAAATAGCGGCCCGCTTGCTCATCCCTTCATTATAACTGTCAATCGCCGTGGCCGGACAGTGTTTTGCGCACTCCCCGCAGCCGGTGCATTTATCGGCTCGGATATACCGGGCTTTGCGGATGATTGTCGCCTCGAATGCTCCCGGCAGACCGGCAATTTCCTGGACCTCGGCATGGGTAATAACCCTGATGTTCCGGTGGCTTCCCGTACCCACGAGCTTAGGGGACATGATGCACATGGCGCAGTCATTGGTGGGAAAGGTCTTGTCGAGCTGTGACATTACCCCGCCGATGGTTGGTGAACTATCGATGAGATAGACATAAAATCCCGACTCCGCCAGATCGAGGGAGGCCTGCATGCCGCCGATGCCACCGCCGACCACCATTACCGCCCCGACAGGTTTTTCCGCCATCGTAATTGTTTCAACCGCTTCCATAAGATAGGACCCGTTTTCCCAATAATTTCTTGATACTTATCCCGATAAAGGGGATAAGCGCGTTAACAAAATTGTCTACCGTCGGCCATCAATTTCTAACTTACTAAACGCTCTTGACATAGCGAGGATAATGGCTTTCTTCTGCCGGATCGAAAACGATTCTCCCTTCTCCCACCAGGGATACCAGATAAGAAAGCGTTTCCTTCAGAGGAAGATGCAATTTATCGCTGATATCCCCGGCTGCCAGGGAACCTGTTTCCAGGAGGACAAGAATGTGATTCTTGTGCAATTCCTCCCGGACGGTCTGTTCCAGAACTTCCTGGACCTTTGCCGGTTCCGTGAATTCACCATAAACATTTTCGCTTTCCAACAGTTGGGGGCACTTGCCCATCACCCAGCGTATCTTTTCCCCCTCCAGGGACATCAGCATCACCCGCAGCTTTTCCTCCATTCCCGAGGATAAGGACAAAGGCCCCAGTGCCCGTATCTTAGCGATCAGACTGCCCATCAGTTGCGCGAACCGCTGGCCCTCGCCGGCCGACACCCAGTCGAGCATCAGCCGCTCATCCTGGATACCTTCCTGCGCTAGCAGACTTCTGGTCAAAGTCATCTTGCGCTCCGCCTGGAGGTTGCCGCTCAAATAGTGGCAATCCCCGGGATGACAGCCCAGAATCATGACGCCATCAAACCCGGCAAGAAAAGCACGGGGAATAAAGGCCGGATCAATCCTGCCGGAACACATTACCCGGATCGTACGGGTGTTGGGTGGATACTGGAAGCGTGAAATGCCGGCCAGATCGGCTCCGGCATAAGCGCACCAATTACAGAGGAAGGACAATATCTTTGGTTCAAAACTCATTCTGGCACCCGCGAAATTTCAATTCCCAAGGATCAGAGATCAATTATTAAGGATCGACGATCAATTATTAAGGATCGACGATCAATTATCTCCCTTATTTTCCGGCGTCGCCCAACAGCAGGTAATCCTCTTTCAAGGCCTCTATCTGGGCCGACAAGCCTTCGTCGGTGAAATGACGGATTGTTACGGCCCGTTGAGGACAACTGGAGCTGCAGACGCCGCAACCCTTACAGGAGGCGATGATCGTTTCCGCCTTCCTCCCTTTGGCCGTTACCTCCACCCGAATGGCATTGAAGGGACATAGCGATTCACAAAGACCGCAACCCAGGCAACGGTTCTGATCCACAACGGAAATCGTCGGCAGGACATTGACAAAGCCCTTGGCCATCGTTGCGGTAGCCCGCGAAACGGCGGCCCCGGCCTGGGCGATGGTCTCACTGATGTTCTTCGGAAAATGCGCCATCCCGGCCACAAAAATGCCGTCCGTGGCAAAATCCACGGGCCGCAACTTCATATGGGCCTCCAGGAAAAACTTATCTGCCGTCAAGGGCACCTTGAGCATTTTCGCCAGCTCTTCATTTTCATAGGGGGTGACGGCAGTGGAAAGGACGACGAGATCAGGCGACAGGGTTATTTCTTCACCCAGCAGGCGGTCCTTGACCTTAAGCTCCAGTTTCCCCCCCGACGACTGCAGGTCCGGTTTTCTGTCCGGCTCATAGGGGATAAAGGTTATGCCCCTCTTTCTGGCGAGGGCGTAATACTGCTCCTGAAAACCGTAAGTGCGCATGTCCCGGTAAAGAACGGCGATGTTCATATCCGGGTTAATCTCCTTTAATTTTAAGGCGTTTTTGACGGCGACGGAACAACATATGCGGCTGCAATTGGGTCTTTCGGGAGTCCGGGAACCGACGCACTGAATCATGACCACCTGGCGGCATTCTCTGATATTTTCCAGCCCGCCGGCGATAGCTTCTTCCAGTTCGCTCTGGGTTACCACCCGCTTGTCCGCACCGTATAGATATTCCGCCGGCCGGCTCTCCTTTGCCCCTACAGCGACAATGACCGCACCATGCTCATAGACAAGTTCATCGTTGCCTTGCACTAAAAGGGTCCGGAAATTGCCGAGATAGCCATCGATGCTCTTGATCCGCGTCCCGGTATGGACCTGAATCAGGGGCGATGCTTCAACTTCCCGGATCAGCCCCCGGAGCAACTCCTGAACGTTGTTACCCTCCAGGGTGTAATAGATGTGGCGAAGATTCCCCCCCAGTTCATTCTTCTCTTCCACCAGGGCGCAGGCAAAACCCTGGCGGGCCAGACCCAGCGCCGACTTCAGGCCTGCGAGCCCACCGCCGATAACCAGCGCCCGCTTTTTCATCTCCGCTACCGGCTCGTTGAGGGGATAGAGCAGACGGGCCTTCGCCACCACCATTTTCAGCAATTCCTTGGCCTTATTGGTAGCTTCAATGGGCAGTTGCATATGGACCCAGGAACACTGATCGCGAATATTCGCCATTTCGAAGAGGTATTTGTTAAGGCCAACCTCGCGGATCGTCTCCCGGAAAAGCGGCTCATGCGTGCGGGGGGAACAGGAGGCAACCACTACGCGATTCAACTTGTGCTCTTCGATGGCCTGCTTGATCTTCTCCTGGGTATCCTGCGAACAGGTATAGAGGTTTTCATCCACATAGACCACATTGGCCAGGCCGCGGGCGTATTCCTTGACCTCGGGAACGTTAATGACACCACCGATATTAATCCCGCAGTGGCACACGAACACTCCGATCCGCGGTTCCTGGCCCAGGGTGTCAAATTCGGGGGGATATTCCTTATTATGGGCCAGTTCTCCCCTCACCTCCGTCAGATAAGCGGACGCGGCCTCGGCGGCCGCACTGGCTTGAACTACCGTTTCCGGGATATCCTTCGGACTCTGGAAGGCCCCGCAAGCAAAAACTCCTTCCCGGGAAGTATTTAAAGGAGAGAAGCCATCGGTCAGGCAAAAGCCATTTTCATTCAAGTCGATGCCGATTCTTCCCGCCAGTTCCAGGGCCTGCTGCTGCGGGCCCATGCCCAGGGAAAGGACAACCAGATCGAAATCTTCCTCCTTAAGTTGATGCTCTTCATCGATATATGAAAGCAGGATATTCTTGCTCTGCGGCTGTTCCGCAAGGCGCGAAAGCTGTGAGCGCACAAAGCGTACGCCGTAATCTTTCTTTGCCCTTTCGTAATAAAGGTCAAAATCCTTACCCTGCGCGCGGATATCCATATAAAAAATAGTCGGTTCCGCACCGGCAAGATGCTCTTTAGCAATAACCGCTTCCTTGATCGCATACATGCAGCAAACGGAACTGCAATAGCCGCGGTCCTTGTTCCGGGAACCAACGCATTGCAGAAAAGCAATCTTCTTCGGTTCCCGCTGATCGGAAGGACGAGTTACATGGCCCCCCCAGGGACCGGAAGCGCTCAGCATTCTTTCAAATTCCATGCTGGTCACAACGTTAGCGTAACGACCGTAACCTAATTCCGGCGCCAACTCGGGCTTGAATAACGAGTACCCCGGCGCCAGGATCACCGAACCTATATGCACCTCTTCTTCCACTGCCGCTTCCTCGTGGTCAATCGCCCCAGCCTTGCAGACACTGACGCACAGGTGGCATTCCGAGCAGACGCCGCAACTCAGGCAACGGGCCGCTTCGCGGCGGGCCTCTTCCTCAGTGAGGGAAAGCTCTACTTCGCGAAAATCGTTAATACGCTCCGTTATCGGCACGGAAGCAGCAGTGACGCGGGGAGCGCCGTCAGCAGCACCGGCCGCGACGCATTCCTTGATTTCCGCCTCCGTAAGCTCCGCCACTGATAAGGGGACCTGTTCCCGGGGCGTCAGCAGATCTACGCCGCGCAAATACCGATCGATCGAAAGCGCCCCGCGGCGGCCGTCGGCTATGGCCTCAATCAGGATGCCTGGACCGCGATGGACGTCGCCGCCGGCGAAGACGCCAGGCCGGTTCGTGGCCAAGGTCGTTGCTTCAACAACAAAAGTCCCTTGCCTGCTGATCTCGAGACCGTGGCCCGGATCTAAGAAGGAAATCTCCGGCGCCTGGGCTACGGCGGCGATCACGGTGTCAGCGGTGACGGTGAATTCTGAACCGGCAATGGGAACAGGCCTTCTGCGGCCGCTGGCATCGGGTTCACCTAATTCCATCCGCTGGCATCTCATGCCGGTTACGCGGCCGCTCTGCACCGCCACGGCGACCGGCGCCGTAAGTTGCTCCAGTTTGATGCCTTCCCGTAAGGCCTCTTCGATTTCCCAATCGTTGGCCGGCATCTCCTCGCGCGAACGGCGATAAAGAAGCAGCACTTCCTTCGCCCCCAAACGAAGCGCCGTGCGTGCCGAGTCGATAGCAGTATTACCGCCGCCAATCACTACGACCTTCGCCCCCACCTCGGGCATTGCGGCTCCGCTTCCACTATCCGTGGCCAGGGATTTTTCCGTGGCCAAACTCACGGCCTGCAGGAAAGGAACGCCATGATATACTCCGGCCGCCTCCTCGCCCTCGATCCCCAAACGTTGCGGTTCATGGGCGCCCAGGGCCAGAAAAACGGCCTTATAGCCTTCCTCAAAGAGGAGATTTATGTCCCGCACGGGGCTCCCCGTCTTGATCTCCACGCCCTCGGCCACGATATCGTCTATTTCCCTTTGCAGGACCTCGCGGGGCAGCCGGTAGGCCGGAATTCCCACGCGCATCATCCCGCCCACCACGGGCAGCGATTCGAATACCGTAACTCGATAGCCCATTCTTGCCAGATGGTGGGCGCAGCTCAAACCGGCTGGCCCGGAACCAACAATGGCGACCTGTGTTTCAGGTCTTTCAGTGTGGTCGGCAGCCGCCGCAGCGGCCTTGCGCTGAGACCCGCCGCGGGCATATACCCAGTCCGCTGCAAACCGCTTCAAGGCACAGACAGATACCGGTGCATCCAACTTGCCCCGGCTGCAGTTCTCCTCACAGGGATGGGTGCACACCCTTCCTACGGAAGCAGGAAAGGGGTTGTACTCCCTGATTACTTCCAGGGCCTCTTCATAGCGCCCCGCCTGAATCAACGCAATGTACCCCTGGGCGCTCGTATCAGCGGGACAAGCTGCCTTGCAGGGGCTAGTGCCGCGTTTTGTGACCAAAAAGGCATTGGGCACGGCCTGGGGGTAAGGGCGGTAGATGGCCCGGCGTTTGTCCAGCCCCTCGTTGAATTCGTTGGACAGCTCGACCGGACAGACCTCCACGCAATCGGCGCAGCCGGTGCATTTGCGGATATCCACATAACGGGGTTGGCGGCGAATGCGCGCTTTAAAATCACCGGGCGCGCCCGTGAGCGATAATAACTGGGAATTGGTGATAATCTGAATGTTTAAATGGCGACCGGCTTCCACTAATTTGGGCGACACGATACACATGGCGCAATCGTTCGTTGGAAAGGTCTTATCCAACTGCGCCATCCGGCCGCCGATAGCCGGTGAAGATTCGACGAGATAGACGTAGTAACCTGACTCTGCTAAATCAAGGGAAGCCTGAATACCGGCGATTCCCCCTCCCACAACCATTACAGCCCCTACTTTAACTTCCATGTCCGTCCTTTCTTAAAGGGTCACATTTCCGTAAAGCAGGATGGGTTTGCTACTACAAGTCAACCCACCTTTTTATAGGCCGCGGCAATTTATTAGCTTTTACAGCAAGCCTTTGCCGGACAGTATCTTGATTGGGTCGGTTATATGGCGGCTAAGCCATTTTTTTACGTCCTTATGCCCCATGGCCAGGCCCATAAGTTCCGTAAAATAAAAGATAGGTATTTCTCTTTTTTCTCCTGCAATTGTAAGTCCGGTCTGTCTAGTATCCAGATTAGCGTGACACATGCTGCAACCGGTAACGATGCAATCGGCACCCGCCTCGATCGCCATGGCCAGGATCCTTTGGGTAAGGTTGGTAACGATATCCGTTCTCGTCATCACGAGACTCGCCCCGCAGCAATCCGTCTTATAGGACCAGTCAACCGCTTCGCCGCCGAGAACTTCCATCAGGTGATCCATATGAACCGGATTTTCATAAAGTTTAACCCCCGTCAGACTGGGCGGGCGCACGGCCAGGCAACCGTAATAGCAGGCGACCTTGAGACCCGTAAGCGGCCGTTCAACCTTCTCTTTGATTTGCTCAAGAAATTTGTCCTCCGCAAAGAAATCGAGGGCGTAACATATCTCGACCTTTCCTTCATAAGGCTCCATCAGATATTCGGGATGTTCCCTGGCTTCGACTTCAGCGGATTTGAACCGGCTGTAACAGGCGACACAGGGTATGACCATTTCCTGCTGATGTTTTTGCGCCAGGCGCAAATTTTGAATCGGCAGATTCACCGCCAATGCCTCATTGGTACAATGCGCTGAAGTGGATCCGCAACAGGTCCAATCCTCCAGTTCGTGCAGATTTACATCCAAGAGCTTCGAGACACCGCGGAATGATTCGTCGTATTCACGGGCCGTTCCATGAAGGGAACACCCGGGGTAGTAGGTAACGCTTTTCATCGCCTTTCCCCCTTTTCGCAAAAGTTGAAAATATCCTTGACCGCTTTTCCACCGGTAATACTTTGCGGTAATATCTTGATTTTCCCCCGGCGGAACATCTCCCATCCCAGGCCGGCATCTTTAAGGAAGTCTTTCGTCTTCAATTTGTATTTCATGATCAGGGAAAGCTCGTGGATCCGTCCCCCGCTCTTAATTGTATCGAGAAAGGCGGCGTGAAAAAGCGGTATATTCGCCTCTCCCGCCTGGATCCCGGATTTCAGCGCCAGGTGCCGCAGACTGTCCATTACCCTGGCAATGTCAATGTCATTAGGACAGCGAACGCTGCAGGTATGACAGGAAGCGCAGACCCAGATCGTCTTGGAGGTAAGAACCTTTTCCCGCCGGCCGTATTGAATCTGCCTGACTATCTGGTTCGGCAGGATGTCCATGGCCGAAACTACCGGGCATCCCGCGGAGCATTTCTGACACTGATAACAGGCCTGGATATCGACGCTGCTTTCCTTGATGATTTCTTCGAGAAAGGAATTCGTCTCTTTGACTGCCGGTTCAAGATTATTCATTTTATCCCTCACAAGGCGCTTTGTTTAGCGGCAAGCATCGCTTGCCGCACATCTAACTCGAGGACAAGAATCTTGTCAAGGCAAAAAAGGTAAGGAGATTTCCACCCTGACTCAATAAGGATATGCCCTGCTTCCCTAACTTTTCATTAATCCTGCCCGGCTGGCTAACCCTACTGGCCTGCATCTCGTCATATACGGGCAGTTCGATGGTAAAGGTGGTGCCCATCCCCACGCGGCTCTTCACATCCATCTTGCTGCTGTGGCCTTCGATGATGCCGTAAGCCGTGCTTAGACCCAATCCCGTGCCCTTCCCGACCTCCTTGGTAGTAAAAAAAGGATCAAATATCCGGGTGATATTTTCTTCCGGGATGCCTTCCCCGGTATCGGTAAATTCAATGATGATCTTTTTGCCGTCCGGGCGGCAGTAAGTGCAGATCGTCAAAATTCCGCTGCCCGGCATGGCCTCAGCGGCATTGACAATGATATTCATGAACACCTGTTTCAGCTGACTGCCGTTTCCCGCCGCCCACGGCAAAGAGGGATCAAGGTTCTTCACTATTTGGATGTTGTGGAACAGGGCCTGGTTTTCCAGGAAAAAAAGGCCATCCGTGATGGCGCGATTGATGTCCACGGGCTCCATCCGGGGTTCGCTCTGGCGGGCAAACTCCAGAAGACTTTTTACTATTTCCCGACACCGGCCCGCCTCCTGCACGATACGTTCCAGATCCCGGTGTTTAGGATCATCGATCGGCAAGCCTTCCATCATCAGGCTGGCATAAATGAGTATTCCCCCCAGGGGATTGTTGATTTCATGGGCGATGCCGGCGGCCAGCTTGCCCAAAGAGGCCAGTTTTTCCGAACTTGCCACCTGGAGATGGGATTCCTGGAGCTTTCTCTCCATCAGGAGACGGGGGCGCAAGTCGGTGAATATTCCCACACTGGCTACCTCCTGGCCGGAAGTGCCGTAAATCAGGGCCGCGGACAATTGACAGGGAATTTCGCTGCCATACTTGTCCTTGATATTCAGCTGGGAAGGGATCGACTTGCCGATGCCGCCGAAGTCGGGACTGCGGAGCTTTTTCATGACCTCTTTGGCTACCCCATCGGGGTAAAGCTCGGTGATGTTTATCTTGCCCACGACTTCTTCCGAGGTATGGCCGGTCAGCGCTTCAGCCCCTTTATTGAAAATGATGATATTCCCCTTCATATCGGCGGCGATGATGCCGTCCACGGAACTGGCGATCAGATTGGCAAAAAACTCGTTTGATTTCTTGAGTTCCCGGGCAAATTTCTTCTGTTCCGTAATGTCGCGGATATAAGCATAAATCTTGCTCTTGCCTTCGGTGGTCGTGGCCTGGGCAAGGCAGACCTCCACATCCTTGACCTCCTGGCCCGCCGTGGCAAGCTGCATCTCCCGGCAGGTCTTTTCACCGTAACGTTCAGGATGATCGGCCAGATCGTCCATCAAAGCTTGAAAATGAGGTCCCAGAAGGGAAAAGGCATTGTTTTCGATCAGCTGGCGGTTGTCGTATCCCGTTATTACCGACGCCATCCGGTTGGCAAATTCTACTCGATACTGTTCATCAAAGACGAGGATACCATCATTCGTGAGGTCGATAAGGGATTGATACATCGTTACTTCAACCATTTATCCCGCATCCTTCCGGTTGCGGGATACTTCGGCGCCAATCGCCTAAACTGCCATAAATGTCCCTGTTTCTACTCCACAACCGGCCGCGGCAAAAGCCCCGCTGCTTCGGCGATGCGTCCCACCATGTGCTCCCATTCAATTGCCATGATGTGTATGCCGTGGACGCCCTCCATCTCCCGCAGTTCCTGGATCTGCTCAACGCAGATCTTGATGCCCTCATCCGCGCCCTTCTCCGCCTTGGCCATCCGGTCGATAAGTTTATCGGGAATGATGATCCCGGCAACATTCTTGGCCATATAGCGCGCCATACCGGCTGATTTAAGGGGCGTCACCCCGGCAAGAATATATACTTTCTCATGCACGCCCAAGTCGCGGACCATCTTCATCCACTCCCGAAAACGATCCATATCGTAAATACACTGCGTCTGAATAAAATCGACCCCGGCTGTCGCCTTTTTAGCCAGGCGCAAGGCGCGAAACTCAAAAGGGTCCGCAAAGGGATTGGCAGCGCCGCCAATGAACATCTTGATCTCGCCGTCAATCTTCTCTTCGCCGCCCATCAGTGTTTGGTTGTCGCGCATGGTGCGCACCATGTCGATCAAGGTCACGGAATCGAGATCATGCACATTTTTTGCGTGCACCTGGTTGCCGAAGGTATGGTGGTCGCCGGTAAGGCAAACCAGATTGTGAATCCCCAAAGCCGTGGCCCCCATGATATCGCTTTGCATGGCAATCCGGTTCCGGTCCCGGCAGACCATCTGCATAACCGGCTCCATCCCCATCTCCTTGACAAAGGAACAGGCCGCCATACTGGCCATGCGCACGATGGCCGTCTGGTTATCCGTCACATTGACGGCATCCACATTGCCGCGGAGAAAATCGACTTTCTTCTGGATTATGGAGACGTCATTTCCTTTGGGAGGACCAAGCTCCGACGTCAGAGCGAAATGTCCGGCCGCTAAAACCTTCTCCAAATTACTTCCCGCTTTCATACCTTGAGATCCTCCCTGACCATCCGGCGTGGCCCCATGTCTCTGGATTCAGTCCCCCAATTCTTGGCCGGAATAATCTCCGTCAGCTTCTGAAGCTG
>Ga0209514_10003118_pt1 | contig 24297 bp, 17 predicted proteins | sample Subgrocontami58m_FD_187452 | JGI IMG/M metagenome (GOLD analysis project Ga0209514, IMG submission 187452) | Subsurface groundwater microbial communities from S. Glens Falls, New York, USA - GMW37 contaminated, 5.8 m (SPAdes) (version 3) | ecosystem: Environmental > Aquatic > Deep subsurface >...
GGCCCCCATCAGCACGGCAAGGCCGACCGGGGTCGTCCTGTACTTCTGGAGGCGGCTGCGGGGCTTGTCGGGAATCGTCCGCTCCAGCCAACCTCGCGCAAGCATAGGCTTGAGATGGGCCTTTCGGAAGTGTTCGCGGTTGGAGATGCCCGCGATCCTCTGCAATTCCTCGTGACTCATGGGCATTCGAGCGGCCTCCAGGACCGCCTTGACTTGCGTGGTGACTTGCGTGGTGACTTGCGTGGTGACTTGCGTGGTCTGGGCAACGGGAACGCGGAAGGTTACGACCGCCGATCCTCCGACCTGGGCGAACTCCGGCGGCCGGATGCCCGCGCTCTTGCACATCTCCGCGACCCGGTTCGTGCCCCTCCCCCACTTCTCGATCAACCCCGCCCGATGGAATACCTCGGCGATGATCGGGTTGCGGAGCACCGAGTCGTGCTCGCGGGTCAGCATTTCGGGCGTGATCCCCGTCGGGTAGGCTCCCGCGCTCCACACCTCGACGCGATCGTCGAAGATCGCCACGGAGATGGCCCCGCCGGCGATCGAGTAGTCGCGGTGGATCAGGGCGTTGACGAGGATCTCTCGCAGGGCATCGGGCGGGATGAGGGGACGATCGACCCGCTCCAGCTTCCCGGGCTCGATTCGTCCAGGGAGGGGAAGATGACGTTGGCAGAAGAGGAGCGCCTCTTCGAGCAACTTGAACGCGGGTCCCCGCAGTTGCCGCTGGTCGAGGAACTCGGCCTTGTCGAGCCCTCGGAAACGGGCGATGCGCAGTTCGCATTGCGGGAAGTCGGGGAGGAACTGCTTCCCGAAGAGGACGACGGCGGCCTGCAGGATCTTTCCCCTGCGGCGCACACCGAAGCGGTCCAGGATCCCTGGCACGTCCCTGCCGACCGGACCGACGAGCCTGCCCGCCACCCGGGCCGCTTCGACGACGCGGAACACCTCTTCCCGATCGATGTCGCGCAGCGAGAGGTCGGCGACCGGATCGTTCTCCCAGCGGCGGCGGCTGTGGGCGCGGTCAAGGAGCAGCTTCTCGTACTTCGCCTGCGGCATCTTCCGCGTCGTGCTGCCAACCCCCTCGAACGGGCGGCCGTCGTAGGTGGAAGGCGGAGTATCGGGGCGTGACACGACCGCAGTGGCGATGACCTCTCGCGAAGGCGCCACCGTGATGCGCTCGATCCGGATCTGCGCCGGCGGATCGAAGCGATCGGCGGCCTCCGCGATGTCGCGCATCGTCTGGTCCGTGACCTGCTGCCCCTCGACGGCGCCTTCCGGGCGCACGCCGAACAGGACAATCCCGCCAGAGCCGTTCAGGAACGCGCAGAGAGTCTGCATTCCCTCCTTGAGTTCGCCCGTGCTCCGCTTGAACTCAAGCGTCCTGCCCTCGCCATGACGGAGGAGGGGCGCGAGATGCTTGCGCTCGGTGGGGATCGCCGGGATCACTTTGTCCTCCGCTTCGACCTGGCCCTCGGGGGCTTGTTCGCCGCCGCTCGGAATAGGTCGGGTTCCGGCCCGGACTGCGTGGGCGCCTCTCCCTCGGGAACAGGCAAGTCGATCACGGGTTCGGGGAGCTTCTCGTTGAGCGGGATGTCCCAGTAGGGGTCGTGCTTCTTGCAGAAGGCTTCGACGCCGAGGCGCTTCAGCTCGCCGATCGCGGCGAGGCACAACTCCGGCGCCTTTGGGTAGCTCTTGTGGTTGAACGAGGAGAGGACGTGCTGGTACTGCTCCCGCGTCAGCCCGTACGCGTTCGCGACCACTGCATCGATCGCCGCGCGCACTGACCACCGGGCGTCGTCCCCATCGAGCACTGGCCAATTGAACTGCTTCCGTCCCGGCTCCCGCCATGCCTCGCCGAGATGCTCGCGCCAAAGCGCCCTGAACGCTTCGTGCGCCGCGCACAGGCGAATTGCCGAGTGCGCGAGTAGCCGCTCTCCTGCAAGCGCGAAAGTGGGGAAGGGGGTGCGTTCGATGACGAATCGAGTGACGTGAGTCTGCACGACCACTCGCAACATGAAGTCGTAGCTGTACGAGTTGAATACCGCAGAAAACAGGAGGCTGGAGCGGGTGGGGTGTCGGTCTGCTGAAACGTCAGACGCTGCGGTGCGGGTGTTGACTGTGCCCGGCGGGAGAACAGTGGCGATTCCCGTTCGCTCGTTGGTCGATGCGGACACCTCGCGATAAACCAATCGGTAGTACCGAGGTAGGTGCAGCCATCGCGGGCGATCTCGCAAGCCCGTCATCCGAACGACGTACCTCGGCTTCTCCTCCCATAGATCGTCGAACTGGTGAAACGTCTTCCCCTCGTGGAGCGGCATGTACCCAAGAGCGATCAGGGCGCGCACAGCCTCGGGGGTCCGGACATCTACGTCCCCTTTCATGACCTGTGCAACCGGAACGAACACGTCGTTGCCCAGCATGGGCAGTTCAGACGTGTTGGGGGTGATGCCCCACTGCGCCAGTAGTTCCCGCAGGGGGACACCCGCTCGGTACATCTGGAGGATGATCTCCGCCTGCGGACGGTCTCGCGGTTCGAGGAGCGAGAGGTACTCCCCGCCCGTCTCTCGAACGAAGTCCAGAGTGTACTCCAGCAGAGCGCGCGCGGAGGTGTCGGCGAAGAGCCAGTCGATGTCTTGGAGGTAGAACGCGCAGGGGAACTTCGTCGTGGGGCCCTCGGCACTCGCGACGACGACGGCGAACTTGAAGCTGCGGTGGATCTCGAAGAGCTTGTTTCGGTTCTCGAAGGAGTAGCAGCACCGAAGTGCCATCTTCTCCAAGTAGAGGCGGCGCACCCCGGTCGCGCCCTCGTTGGCGTGGAATGCGGAGGGCACGACAACGCCCGTCAAGCCGCGTGGGCCGAGCAGACCAGCGTTGCGCTCCATGAACACGCGGAAGGAGTCGAGCTGCCGTCCCGCGAGGTCGCCTTCGATTTCGATCTTCTGATATTCGTACAGGGAGTCAATCAGCCGCTTCTGGCGCTCGAAGGACTCCTGGTACTCGGCGAAGAGCCTCGCGCACACGGGCTCCGCCGCCAGCCGTCCCTCGATGCCCTCCGTCTCGCGCTTCGTGGGGGCATCGAGGATCTCGATGTCGAAGGCGGCCAGGAACTCCTTGGATTTGAATTGGATCGCGTCCCACGGAGGGTTGGTCAAGACGGCGTCGAACCCTGAGCGATTGCGAAGGTCGCCGGTGGGATAGAACACTTCAGGAAACGACACGTCGTAGGACACGGCATCCGCAGCGACGGCGGTGGCGCTGCTCCCGGCAAGAGGCTCCTGGTTCCGCTCGGCCACCCCTTTGGCCAGCGCCTCGTAGGCCCCATCGTCGCACTTCTCGCCGAGCATGACGCCTCCGCTCCAGGCGCGAGCGAGTTGCTTGAACGGCGCCAGGGCCTTGTCGAGCCTCACCTTCGCCGCGCGCTTGGCCTCCACCTCGGCGACGTCCTTCCCCACGGACTTCTCCAGCTCGCGGACGTTGGAGAGTGCCTCGCCGAGGGCAGCGGTCAGGCGCTCTCGCAGCCCCTGCGTGAACACGCCCTCGATTGGCTCGCCCGACCCCGGCAGCGTGAACAGGTGCTCGACGAACGGGCCGGTCAGCGAGTTGCCGCAGACGAGGCGGTGGTCCAGGAATGTGAGCGGCAGGCCCTCCGCGTACGACTCCAGCCAGAGCGACAGCTTCGCCAGCTCGACGGCGAGCGGGTTCTTGTCCACGCCGTAGAGGCAGTGCACCGTGACGAGGCGACGCGCGATCGCCAGGGCCTTCCGCTGCGAGAGGCCGCTTGCCTCCCCCTCGGGCACCCGACTCGGCAGGTAGGCGACCAGCTCGTCGTTCGGATCAGGCAGTTCCTCGACACGACGCCTCAGTTCTGCCGCCCGCGCCGCGTCGCCCGCCTTGTCCGCCTCGATCGCCACCTCGTCGCAGAGCCGGCATGCCTCGTACAGCTTCTCGCCGAGGAAACGGCACGCCTCCACGAGGAAGTGGCCCGAGCCCATCGCGGGGTCGAGCACCTTTAGCTTTAGGATCTCTCCCGGCCTCGGATCCTCCTTCGGGCTCCTCTCCTCGACCTCTGGCCCGAGCGTCTCCTGGACGAGGAACCGCACGAAGGCGTGGGGGGTGTAGTACGAGCCGGTCGACTTCCGCCCAAGCCCGACGCGCAGGTAGAAGCGCCCGGGGCGGATCTCCTCGATCCACTCAATCCGCGTCTTGGCTCCCTTCTTGGGCTTCTCCTCCTCGTCGTCCGCCTCCCCATCGCCATTTTCGTGGTCGGCGGGGGCAACCGTCGAGTCTTTGTACCGCTCGCCCTGCGCGACGGGCACGACGACTTCTAGCTTCTGGCGCCGAAGGCGGCACATCGGCTCCGTCGCGATGCCGGGCTCCAGCTCCAGCAACGCCTCGTATACGCGCCCGAGATCCTCGACGTCGAGCGGCCCGTAGTGGACGCGCTGACGCTCCAGCTTCCCGCTCGCAGGCGTCCACAGAAGCCTGTCCAGAAGCCTCGCGACGGCCTCCTCGCCCCACGCCAGGTCGTCAAAGAGCGCCGTCGAGCCATCGCCGAAGAGCATGCCTCCGAGGGGGCTCACCTTCAGCTCGCTGGACGAGAGCCCCTCCGTGAACAGGCGGAACAGGACCCGTAGGCCGTCCTCCAGCATCCGCCCCGTGTCCTCCTTCTTGTCGAGCAGCGACCGTGCATGACGGGCGAGGGCGGTATTCGGTGAGTAGGTGGTCCGCCAGAGGCTGGTTGACGCGAAGCTGAACGCGCGCGCGGGGTCGCTCGACGCTTCCAGCTTCAGGATGAACAGGAGGCGGTACACGATGACGAGCCCCTCGCGCCACAGCTCGCGCGCCAGCGCCTGACGATCCGTCCAGGATGCGATCTTCTGCGCGTTCGCGGGGTGGTCCAGCAGGCACTGGACGAACTCGGCGATCGCCGACCTCGCCTGCTCCCGCAGCTTCGCGGTCACGCGCGTCTGCGTCAGACGGGCCTGTTCCGTGATGTCCGCGATGCGGGCGACACCGGAAGGCCCCGCGAGGGCAAGCAGGAGGCGGAAGGAGTCGGGCGGCGAGAAGGCGCCCCGCCACCCGCCGGCCCGATCCAGCCGGAACAAGACGTGGCTGTCGGGTCGTGACGGGTCGCAGAGGAGGAGGCGCAGCCCCTCTCCGTCGGTCAGGAGCCCAACGCGCTCACCCTTCGCAAGCAGGACACGTTGCGCGACGCGGCTCGGCGAGAAGCGGTACGCGAAGCCTCGCTTGCTAGGCGCATCAAGATCGGTGCCGACCTGGAGTGCCCACACGCGCAGCGAGCCCGCTCCTTCACGCGCGGAGAGAAGCCATCCCCCGTCCTCGAACCCTTCCCTCGTCTTGATCTCCTCTTCGCGGGCGGGTTCTGGCCGGTATCCGAGGGGCTCCGCGAGGGGTTCGACGACGTGGTGGAGGACACGGAGGGGGCCGCCCTGGTCGCCGAGGTTTCGCAGCCTGCGCCGGTACGCCTCCCAGAACTCGCGGAGCGCCTTCCCCGAGTCGCCCGTGGCGGAAGGGAGCAGCCCGGACTTCTTGAGGTACCCTTCCAGCTCGAACTTCGCAAACGGCTCGGAGAGCGCGGGGCCGAAGAAGGCGCAATCGTTCAGGTCAAGCCCCACGGCGCCCTCCCCGTGCCTCTCCGGGCACGAGCATGAGCAGTCCGATCACGTCGACGGGGGCGACCTCCAGTCGTGCTCGGGCTTCGAGCGCCTTCACGCGCTTCTGGTACAGGTCGATGACCGTGTTTGCCTCCGCGCGGACCCGCGACCCGACCGAGGCGTCGGACGCGAGAGACGCGACGCGCTCGGTGGGATTCGTGAGCGTCTTCCATGCGGGCGCAGTCGTCTTGCCTCCTGCGAAGATCTCGCGCTGCACCATCGGAGCGAGGGGGCCGCAAAGGTCGTCGCAGCGGTCCCGCAGCCACTGGTCGATCGCGCGACGCTCCAGGTCGATGGCCTGCTGGTGCGACTTGGAGAAGGCGTCGGCGAGCGGGGTGAACTCTTCGGTCAGGGCCCGACGAGCGTCCTCGATCCTCCGCATGCCCCACGCGGCGAAGTGCCGCTCCCACAGGCCGGCCACCGGCAGCGCCTTTGCCAGCTCCGTCCAGTTCTCCCATGCAGCGGGGTCCACCGTCGCGTCGGGCTTCCCCTCCTGGGCGACTCTTGCAGCGATGACGCGCTCCAGTTCTCGTCCCGCTCCGCTGCGCACGGTGCCGAGGCCCACGACGAGAAGTTCCGGCGCGGAACCGTCCGCGCGCGCGGCGCTCACTCGCCGGTCCAGGAGGTCGCCTTCTCCGCCGAACTGGATATTCCTGACGCGGTCGATGGCTCGGCGGACGACCGGGTGAGCACGTCCGAGGTAGCCGACCGGCCTCCCCTTCCCGTCGGCGGTCTGGCTCATGTCGAGGGTGAGGCGCAGGCGATGCTCGTCGGGGTCGTAGCCGGGCATCTCCTGGAGGTCCCACTCCCATGCACCCGACAGACGGACATCAAAGGTGCCATCGGGCTGCTCGCGTACGCTGTTCGGCGGCAGGTCCGCGCGGGCCGCGTCGAGAACGAATCTCGACAGGTCCCCGACGCCGAGACGCCCGCTCCGCTCGCGCGCCTCCTCGGCCTCCCGCGCCACACCTTCCTCCGCATGGGCCCCAACCTCGCCGAGCCACGAGTGCATCCGCGCAGCCTTGTCGAAGCTGGAGAAGGCCCCCTCGACCTCGGCGAGGAGGTCGCGGTAGGCGGGGTTGTCCACCTCGGCGCGTTCGACGGTCTCCAGCGTGAGGGGTGCCTGCGTCTGCTGGAAGAGGAGCGGGCCATCCTGCGAGACGCCCTCCAGGAGTCGGACAGCGCCGGCGTCCTCGGGTCCCGAGAGGAGGCCGAGCGTGTTCGGGACGAAGGTGAGCCGCTCGCGCTGCTTCTCGTACTTCGCAACGAGGCGGAGGAGGAGGCGCTCCTCGAACGTACCCGCGAGGTAGAGGTACCGAACGACGGGGTCGTGCTTCTGGCCGTAGCGGTCGATCCGACCGTTTCGCTGCTCCAGTCGGTTGGGATTGTAGGGGAGTTCGACGTGGAGGAGGTGGTGGCACCGGGCGTGGAGGTTCAGCCCCTCCGCGCAGGCGTCGGTGCTCACGAGGACGAGGCCGTCCTGGCTCTTGAACCGCTCCGTCACCTTCATGCGGGTCTTGTCGTCGTCCTCGCCGGAGATGGCCAGGACCTCGCCCTTGAGGTCGCCCCGCTTCGCCGCGTCGCGGAGGCAGCCCACGACGGCCGCCTGGCTGTCGGCGTACTCGGAGTACACGAGGACGTTCGCGTCCGGTTCCGCCCTGCGAATCACCTGCAGGGCATCGAGGATGCCTCGGAGTTTCGGATCCTCGGGCGCCGCCGCGTCCGCCATCTCGACGAGGCGCGTGAGGGCGACATGCACCGTAGAGACCTTCCCGAGGCGCTCCCGCTCGCGCCGAACCTCGCGCTCGACATCGCCCAGCTTGCTGAGGAGGTCGTCCGCGCCCCCCTCGAACAGTTCGGCTGCCACGTCCTCCGCTTCCAGGGCGGCGTGGTCCTGCTCCTCCTCGAAGGAGAGCACGCCGAAGCGGTCCAGCCGCCGGCGGTAGTCACGAAGGAGGCGGAGTCTCTGCTTCCGCTCATCCTGCGCCTCCGCGCCCTTCTCCACGAACTGCGCCAGGCGGTCGGAGATCGCCTGCAGCGTGGATCGGGTGGCGGCCACGGTGGAGACGGAACGCTTCAGGAGGGCGAGGAAGGCGAGGACGTCGCCGTACCGCTTCTGCTTCACGGCACGCCGCAGGTGGGGGGCGATGAGGGCGAGCAGCGCCTCTTGAAGGGCCGCGAAGCGAGGGTGCGACTTGGGGTCGAAGCGGACGCTGACCGGATGCACCTGGCGCTTCTTGAACAGGTCTTCGCCCGTCCGGGGATCCTTGATGTGGCGCTTCAGGCGGCGCACGACGTGCCGGCGGTAGGCGTCTCCCCGGAGGGCGCCTCGGCCATCGACGAGGCTCGGATCGAGGAGTTCCATGAGGGAAGCGAAGTGGGGGTCGAAGCCGTCGTGGGGCGTCGCGGTCAGGAGGAGCAGAGCGTCCGACTTGCGCGCCAGGACCTCGGCGAGGCGGCGGCGCTGCGAGTCCTCGCGCTCGGCCGAGGTGCCGAGGCTCATGCAGTGGTGGGCCTCGTCGATGATGACGACGTCGTAGTCGGTGCGCTCCAGGTGCTGGAGGATCCGCTCCTGCTTGGCGAAGTCGATGGACACGAGCCCGAGGGCGACGTGGTCGAGGGGGTTGGCGCCGAGTTCGTTCTGGTACTGAATCTCCTGGAGGCGGTCGGAGTCGAGCACGTCAAAGCGGAGGCCGAACCGCTCGCGCATCTCGACGCGCCACTGCTCCAGGAGGGGCCCGGCGGGGCAGACGATCAGCGTGCGGTGGGCGCGGCGCCGTGCGATCAACTCCGCGAGGACGAGGCCCGCCTGGATCGTCTTCCCCAAGCCGACTCCGTCTGCCAGCAGGAGACGTGGGCGGCTCATCTGGAGGGCGCGCATGACGGGGACGAGCTGGTAGGGTTGGATCTCCAGCCGCCCCGGCTGCGCCGCGAGAAGGGCGTCCGGACCAAGGGCCTGCTCCAGGAGAAACGCCTGGAGGTAGAGGCGGAACGCGGGGAGGGGGGCGGCCTTGGCGGGGTTCAACTCCGTCGCGAGCGGCTCGATCTTCTCGAAGGGGTGGAGGAGGTCCATCTCCGTGCCGCGCAGGCCCCCTTCAAGGCAGCGCAGGCGGAAGAGCTGCTGCTCGCCGGCGGGCTGCTGAAAGACGACCTCCCACCGGAGCCCACGGGCCGCGACCTGTGTACCAGGTAGTAGGGTCGTCAAGGTGAGGTTCCTTCAGACCAGCCGATCGAGCATCATCTCTTCCCCGGCTTTTCGGAACTTGGGCCCGCGCCCGCCACGCGCAACGTCTCCCCTGCGTGAAGAGCGCATCGCGGCCTGATCCTGAGTCGCTGGGGAACCTTCAGCAGCGGATCCGTGCAGTCGTCGTCGGTCTGAATGAAGCACACACCCTGCTCCAGGTCGAGGTCGCTCACGGCCTGAGGGGACAAGCCCTCCAGGTTAGGGGCGGCCTTCCGCACATAGTCGATCGACTTGGAATGCGGTAGCTTCAGGATGATCCGCGTGAGGAGGTACTTGAAGACGCTCTGCGGTATCCCGTCGGGGTACTGAGACGCCAGGATGAAGGAGAGGCCATCATGGCGGATCTGCGTGATTGCATTCTCAAGTTCCGAGCCGAGTTCCTTGGACGCGATGTACTCGTGGGCCTCGTCGAAGACGATCAGCTTGTTGACGCCATTCCGAGTTTTCCGCACCAGGTCCGTGATGATGAGACAAAGACGAAGGGCGTCGGAACTCGTCATGGTCTGCATGCGCAGGTCAAAGACGCTTAGGCTTCCTCGGGACAGCACGCTGCTCCATTCGTACTCCCGCGAGTCCGAGAGCCATTTCACCGCGAAGCTCAGGCGGTTCCTGGCCCTCCGCTTCTGGTCCTTCGACAGGCGCTCGTCCCGCTGGATCTGGACCTCCAGGTTCTTGTAGGTCAGCCGCTCCTTGTAGAAAAGGTCGCGAATGATGTCGCGGACAACGTCCATGTACTCGGACTGCAGGCTCGGCGGCTTCATGAGGATTTCCCAGTGCTCAGCTCCGAGTTCGTCCGGCCGGAACTGGATCGGATAGGCTGGCAACCCCCGGTACTCCGCCTTTCGGCGCTCGATCTCCGGTCCGTATCCGAACACCTGAACTCGCTCGATGCCAGCGGGCTTCGCGAGGTACTCGGTGCGGAGCGTATCGACCTCTGACGACTTCGAGTTCGGCTCGTGATAGCTCCAGTACTCGAATCTGGACTCAGGATTCCGTCTGTAGTTGAAGGCCACCGCGCAAAGCGGGCTTGGATTCAGGCTCAGATTCTGAACCTGCATGAGCGCGTTTTCGAGGAGGACACCTAGGCAGTACGATTTCCCGGAACCCATGTGACCAAGGAGGACCATGCATTGCGGCTTGGAGAACGAGATGCCGACCCGACGGCCGTCATGGAGGAGCTTCCCGAGAACGCCGATGTGCGAACTGCCCAGCGTCGAGTCTCCAATCAGCACATCGGCCAGAGCAGTCTGCCTTGGCACAGCCGGCTCGGGATCCTTGGCTGCGCGAGTCGGACCAGCCGGGGGGACGATCCTGACTCTCGTGGCGCGCTCACCCGGGCTTGGGCCTCTCGCGTTCGCGGCACTCGGAGAGCCAACGGGTGTCGGCGTGGACCCTACGGCCCTGGCCATGCCTTCTGAACAGGTGCTCGCCACGCGCAGCAGTTCGGATCGCCGACAAGAACCCTCCTGGCGAAGGTATCCGACGAGTTGCTCCTTGGTGATCACGTGGTCGCCGATGGATAGGTCATGCTCCTCGATTGCGACAATCGTGTCGTACACCGCGCCGAGGACACTCGCCTCCTCCTTCCCGATGTCCAGGAAGATTCCACCGAGCCGCTCGAACTCGGCCCGATGCTCGGCGCTCGCGGGACCAAGCCGACGACAGCGACGATCCCGCAGCACGATCGCCTTCGTCACTCCACGCTTCTCGCCCATCCGGCTGTTGAGGTTCCGCATGCGCGCCGCGAAGGACGACCCCTCGCTGAAGAGGATCGCGAGACAGAGCTGCTCGCCGGGTCCGGAGCCCCTCACGATGAAGTTGGAGGGCATCACGCGGGTGCCACAGGTCGCCTTGTCGATCGTGAATTGCTGGCCCGTGGACCTGAGGAGCGTCTCAGTCACGTTCCGCACCCGCCCGAAGAAGTCCTGCTCCGCGGGCACTGCCCGTTCATAGGTGGACTCGATCTCGCGTTCCGCATCGCGCAAGGCCGCCCCGATCGCCTGGTCGATGGACTGCTGCGTGACTGCGGCCGGCGGGGCGGCGATCTCGCTCCGGCTCGGGCTGGCCTCCCCGTCGAGCCAGTCGTTGAACGCATTCCGGACCACCTGGATGAACAGCCTGGGGGAATTTGAGCGTGTGGCCAACGCCTGGACGTCATCCTGGGTGAAGGGATAGGTCTCGAATGGGAGCCGGTGCCTCTCGAACACGGGTCGCAGGTGCGCGGCGAGCATCCGGTGCCCGTGCTGGGCTCCGAACTTCTCCAGCGTGAGCGTCTGCTGGGCGATTCGTTGTGCCACGCTCCCGTCGAGCTTGCGCGAGAACCAGGTCTGCCACAGATCCGGGAAGATGCATGTCAGGATGAGGAGGTTGGGTGCCATCGTGAATATCTCTCGCACCGTGTCACCCCATCTCTGCGTCAGGCGCTCCTGATCGCGGAGCCCCTCAAGTTGATCGAAGGCCAGGATCAACGGCTGGTAGTAGGTCGAGAGGATCCCAATGGTCCGTATAGCACGGAGGGCCTGTTCCTCACGTTGCTGCTGCGTTGACGTGTCGGACGAGGTTTCGTCGATTTTGACCCACGAGGCGGGGAGTCCCAGGTCCTTCGCCTCTGTTTCGTCCAGGTCCTGGCCGGAGAGCCACCTGAGCAGCACGTCTTTTCGCTCCTCGCGAACGACGAAGCAGTACGTGATCAGGACGTGTGCAATCTTCTGGTCAACGTCCGGGTGTGACTGCTGGAGGTAGCGGAGGGTTCGCTTCCGGATGCTCTCCATGTTGGCCTGGCGGCGTTCGCCCTCTCCGAGCATGCTGAAGAGGTTGTAGGGATCTGCGTTCAGATGGTCGAGCCAGCGTTTCCTCTGATCCGTGTCCTTCTTTTCCCGTATGTCCTGCTCGAACTCCGGGACTAAGACCTTGGTGAAGACGTGCGCGAGGAGGTCATCCAGTTGCATCGCCTTGGAATCGCTTCCGGGAACGGGTCGCGCGAGGCTGTCGACCATGGCCTTCCAGACGTGCTGGGCGACAGCGTCCTCATTGTTCGGTTTGCGGACGAAGAGGATGTGGTTGGAGCGGGAGAGATTCCTCGCGAGGCGCATCAGCAGGTGGGTCTTGCCCGATCCTGCTTCCCCGAGGATGAGGACGCCCTGCGTGTTCGAGTGACCCTGGCTCGAACGCGTGCGGGCAAGTTCTCGGAGCGTCCGCTCCACGCGCCGATAGGCTTGCTGGTTGTATTCGGGGGAGTCGGGGACCGTGTCCCAGGGCGAATCTACGCGATCCAGGAACTGCGGCGGATCTTCCGAGAGTCGAGCCCGGTATTGCCCCTGAGGATCGAGTTCCATCAGCCTTACTCCGGAGACGCGATGGACGCGCTCTCACGTCGACCCAGGCCCGTCGACCTGTTCTTCCCGCAGCGGCCTCGCCGACAGGGTGCGCACGGCCCGAGGCGGTTGAACCGCGTCAGATTCCCCCCGTGGGGGCCTCGGCGCAACCTAATTCGTTGCAGCCGTTTCCACGACCGCACGGCGCGGCCCCCGTGAGCCGTCGGGGAAGCGCCTCGCCGAACCCCTACCGGAATTCGGTGGGCGGGTCCGGAGGGATGCTCGCGTGCGGATGGATGCGTGCGCGCGAAGGAAATGCTCTCACGCGACGTCCACCTTGGGCGCTTGGGGTCTATCGATGGACGCGCGACAACACAACGCGCTCTACCTGTTCGGCCTCTTCCACGGGCCGCGGCTCCCTGCCCGACTCGCGCTCCAATTTCGCTCCGCCAACCTGCTGCCCCAACATCGCGACCGGCAGCTTGCGGCCGTCGGGGACGCAGGGCATGATGCTGCCCGGAGGTGAACATGGTGCCGATCCCCTCGAACTCGGAGGACTACAGGGTCAGGATCCTGTATCGCGAGCCGACCTACGAGCTGCGTGCCGGCGGGCAGAGGGAGTCGTACCTCTTCGATCGCATCGTGAAAGCCTCGGGCCACGAGGATGCACTCCGGACGGTCATGGCGGAATTCCGCGAGACGAAGGGCGCGTCCGGCGTCGGGTGGGTGCGTGTGGTCACCAGGGTCGAGGTGGAGTGGCTGCTACCGGATGGAGAGGCCGGCGCGAAGCCGTGATGCGGGCGCGCCATCCGCGGGGCGCGGCGAAGAGCAGAGGCTTGCCCCCCAGGCAATCCACGACTACCTTGTCGGCATGAACTCCAACCGCATCCCGCACCCGATCGCGGAGACGTACGAGCGCGAACTCGGCGGCGGGACGGCGGACGCGATGGACTGACCGAAGGGCCCTGCACGTGGCGCATCGGACACGCACGACGACCCGCTCGAAGCGGCGGACACCACCGACGCATCCGGCACCCACGACGCCCTCGCGGGTTCCAGTTCCAGCGGAGATGCGCGAGGCCGTCGAGGACCTCATCGGATGCCGCTGGGTCGATCGCGTCGATGGCGACAAGTGCACACGCAGCCAGGCCCCACCGCGCAGCCGGACGGCGCGCATGTACGCCGACACGTTCCGCCACGACGTCTACCGCGTGCAAACGCAAGAGAACCACGACCCCGAGGCGGCTAAGCTCGACGGCGCCAAGGGAATGAGACGCGAAGGGAAGAGGTTGGCAAAGTCCCACGCCGACGCGATCGCCCGCGCTCTTGCGCCTGGCGCCGGTCCTTGTCGGGTCGTCGAGTCTACCCAGAGCGGGCGCGTGGTCGTCGAGTGGCGGAACGCGGGAGGGCAGGTGCTCGCGAGATATGTCGAGACGATCCACAAGCACGATGTCCGCACGGTGGAGTGGTACGCGAGCGAGCCCGACGGTGTGGACCTGGGCAAGGTCCCCCTGGAAGAGAGGCTCAAGAACTACGCGAACGTGCGCTCACTCATGCACGTCACCCGCATGGCCGGACGGCGCACGGTGGAAACGCTCCCGCTCCTGATCATGACGATGGAACTCGCCAAAGAGAGGGGCTGGCCCATGGATCTCGCGGCGGTAGCCGTCCTGTCGTGGGCGCGCCACGCCGTCGGCTGGACAGGCCGCAAGAGCTACCGCGGCCCGCAACTCGCGGAAGAGGCGATGGCGTGCGAGCACAATACTGCGGCACTGGAAGCGATCCATGTCCTCGCGTCGGAGCGGGTGCGCCCGTTCGCGGACAAGAGCGGGCCTCACGCCGAAGAGGCGGGCTGCGGGCTGCGGTTCGCCGAGATAGCGGCGCTGCGCTACGAGGACGTGAACCTGGCGTCGAAGGTCGTCAACGTCGGAGGCCGTGCCGTCCCCATCGCTACGCGCTACGCGCTGGACGCGCTGAGGCGGTACATACGCGCGCACAGGTGCCCGAAGGGCGCGCGCCTCTTTGCCCCGTTCCAACGATGGATCCTCGGGGCGAAGCGAATGCCCGAGCGTGCCCAATAGCGGGCACGTGCCCGAATGGGGTGACGGGTATTCGTTGAACGGGATCCGGGGGACGATAGGATCACCTTCAGTAGCACGACGCCAGGGTGGCCGATGCTGGTGAACTGGCTCCACGTTAGACGATTGCGCAAGCCCACGGGCAGTGGGCGGGTCCGGTACCCCTGGAAACCGGGGCGTGAGTCACCTGGGGTGAGGGCGACTCGGCGACGCAGGACTCAGGCGCTCGCAGGACCGTGCACGGGAGAATCCGAAGGCCAAGTCAGAGACGGATTGAGGTGCCGTGCCGATCGCGGGGCCTTGATGGAGGGCACAAGATGGACGCAAACGAGGCTGCGGGGCGCATGAATGCGGAGACGGGAAGGCGCGTCATGTCGGCAATGAAGTCGGCGCAGGGCGCCGATCATCGTCGGCAAGCGGAGGCCGTGGCCGAGGGAATGAACCAGGCTCTGCTCGATCAAGAACGACGGAAGGGACGGGAGGCGGCCACGGCGGCGGGACTTCTGTGGTGCCACAAGTGCAATCACAGGATCGAGCGCGAACACCTATCGCGCCTGTGCTCCAGCGTCAGCGAGGGGAACTACACCCTGGAGGCTATGGGCGCGAACGGGGGCCCGGTGGCGAGCGACGTCGTCTCCGCCTCCCTGGATGTGAGGGCCATCGTGCAGAAGGTGTGGTGTGCAAGGCCGGTGGGACTGAGCGCCCGGCGCTGCGACTTCCGGATACCACTGTACGAGGGGACCGTTGGCGACATGTGGCGGGCGGGAACTCTGATGCATCCGATCTTGCGGTGTCCAAACAACCACTACACCCTGAACCCCGACCCGCGGGACCTGCAATGCGCGATCTGCAGAGTGTCGGGACGCGGCGAGATTCCGGGTCAACTCCCATCCGTACCACCGGCGACGAACGGCCTCCCATCCATCTCATCTCTTGCGACAGGAGGAGGAGCCCGCATGGGCGAGGCTCATCTCACGCACCTGGGACTGACGACGGAGGACCACAACACCGCCAACGCGGCGGCGTGGGGGGCGCTGCAGGCATGCCTCGGGCAGAAGTTCCACTCTCTGCCCGCTCCTACGCAGCAGAAGATGCGCGACTGGGTCCTCCACCTCGCGGTCATCGAACGGCTCCAGAACCGGAAGCGCGAGGGTCTCCCCGACGAGACGCGAGATGCGATGCAGGTGCGCGCGGAGAAGTGGATCGTAGAGCACAAGGCTGACCTCGCGGAGATCGGGAACAGCTTGCTCTCGGCGCACGCCCCCGAATCGCACTGGGAAACGTACCCCGACGGGGACAAGGACGATCTGCTCGTCCTCCTCAAGCGGTTGTCGTTCAATAGAGACGTCGCTCGCATGTACAGCGAGTGTCCGGCCGGACGGTCCGCCGCCATGATCTTCTTCGATATCGATCACTTCAAGGGGGTGAACGACACCCTCGGCCACCAAGCGGGAGATGCGGTGCTGATCCGAGTCGCGGAGGTCATCAAGGAGATCACAGGCCGGCGCGGGCGGGGCTACCGGTACGGCGGTGAGGAGCTGGTTGTTCTCCTCCCCGACTTCAGCCTTGATGAGGCCATCGCGGTCGCGGAGCGCGTCCGGGTCGCGGTGGCCGCGCAGACTTGGCCCAGCTACCCGGGCCTGGCCGTGACGGTCAGCGCGGGCGTGGCGGAGAAGTGTGCGGCGCACGGGAAGCCGGATGACCTCGTCCATGCTGCCGACATGGCCATGTACGCAGCGAAGGACGCCGGAAGGAACCGGGTCGAACGAGCGACATAGACGCTTCGTCACTGTCGCATTTGCGCGTTGCACATGGAGCACGAGGATCGCGTCGCGGATCGGTCGAGATGCGGTCGCTCGTTGCCTCCCCGCCGCCAGCCGCGCGCCGAATTGCGCGGATCCCTGATCGGCCAGCAGCACGACTCGTTCGCGGCAGTCGTTGATCTGGTCGGCGAGGCTGTGGCCGAAGTAGCCTGTTCACCGCGATCCCCGAGCCGCGTCGGAGGTTCAACTACTACGAATGCCGACCCTCCTCCTGCCTCCGCGCTACACGCCCGACACCAACGCGATCTGGCAGGCCGCCGTCGCGGCGGGGTGGGAGACGGAGCGCGCCCACACGTGGAGGGTGCGGAAGGGCCTGCGGGATGCGAAGGGCTCGACCTTCGGCACACCGCTGCTACTGCAGTCGTGGGTCTAGTCGCGACGATCTTGACGCTCGATGCTCGCCGGCGTAGCCTCCACCGATGCGCAAGCGGCCCGCGACTTCGGCTACCGATGTTGTGCTCGTGGCGCCCGGTGACGAGGACATGTCATGCTGCATCTGGCGTCCCCGCTGGGCCTGTCCCGATTGAACAGAGTCTTGACGCGTTCCGGTTCAAGGCAGCTGCGCTGCGACGGCGTCTGATGCTCGACGCTGGCGCGGCGTGATCGGGGAGAAGCAGGGAGAAGCAAATGGCCAGCAGGAGCCATGCCCATCAGTTGCACCAGCTTCTGCGACAGGAGGCCGCAACCCCAACGTTCGCCATGTGGGTCCGGCCACTGCCCCAAAGCGAAGGCTCCCCGACCACGACTGCGGCTACGTCGTCGCACACCGTGAAGGACTGGGAGCCCCCACGCACCCCTCCACCTGCGAAGCTAGAATCCACCCACCGGTGCGAGTTCGACGGGGAGAACCTGGGAATCGGACGCTCCCTGATCCGCGACCTCCCAAACGAGGAGCGCGCCGAGACCCGCCGAATCCTGCAGTGCCCGTGGACGACATGCAAGGGGGGCGAGGATCTCACCCACGCGATTCCACTCGCCTTCGATCTCTTGTGGCAGCTGGAGGGCCCCGCCGCCGCTTGCATCCAGGCATTCTCCATGCGTCCGGCCGCGCAGGGCTTCGCAGGGTTCCTTCGCCTCCTCTACTATCGAGTCCGGTACGGGTCCTCCGACCTTCCGGACATCGCCGTGGACAGGCTGCGCGACGGAGCAGACTCGGCACTGCGGCACCTCAGAAACTCCTCGCGGATCGACGATTGGACTGCCAGCCCCGTTCTGAAGGACGCAGTATCAACTTGGTGCGATGCGATCCGGGAGATGGCCCGCGTTTGTTCGTTGCGCAGGTTCGTCAATCATGGACCTGAAGCAGCCTCTACTGCCGAGAACAAGGCGACGCCGACAACCAAGGAGCCCCCACGCATGACGGTCGACGAGTATCTCAAGGGATGCCCTCTGTGCCGCACGCCCGCTGCGAGACTGAAGATCGCGAGCCTCGGCATCGGGAACCGCGCGATCGACTGCCCCGTGTGCGGCCGGTTCGGCGTCAGCGAGGAGGCAATCGACGAACTCATGCTTCTTAGGCAGGCCCCACTCGCGCTCCTGTCCGGCTGGTGCCGTGAGCGGGCCATCCGGGGACAGGCGGAGCCCTACATCTGCACGAGCGACTACCTGGTCGAGAAGCCGGGGTGCTTCAGAATCTCCGAGATCGTTGCCCGCCTCGCGCCTCGCGACCCCGCATCAATGCTGGATCGCTCGCTGATGAATCTTGCGGCGCTGAGCGGCAGCGCGGGGCAGTCCGTGCAGATCGACCACGACGCGCATGGCATGTTCTTCGCTGCGGACACCAAGGGCGCGATGTTCTTCCTGACCGAGATGGACAAGCGGGGATGGCTCTCGCGCTTCGACAGGGTGATCCCAGGTTCGTTGACCCTCAGCGTCGACGGCTGGAGCAGAGCGGCAGAACTTCGCCGGCGGGCCAGCAGCGGCGACGCGCCCGCTGTGCCCCCCGACGGGGTGGACGACACACCCGTCCCCGTGCGGCCTGAGGACACCGTCGCACCGCGCCCGAAGGCATTCATCTGCTACGCGAAGGAGAACTCGGCGAAGGCGGAGGAGGTCTTCGATTTCCTGATCGCAGCGGGTGCGGCCCCGTGGATGGACAAGCGCAGCCTCGTCCATGGGGACCCGTGGGAGTCGGAGATCAGGAGGGCCGTCGAGGAGTCGCATGCATTCGTTGTACTACTTGCCCCCGGCTTCGATTCCGTCGGCTATCGACAGAAGGAGGTGCACCTCGCGCTCGAAGCGGCGATGCTGAGGCCACCGGGGAAGGGCTACATCATCCCATTCATCGCCGCTCCCTGTGCGCTGCCCGACCTGCCTGGCTGGTGCAAGCCCATCCATGCGGGAGCGGATCTCGGCAGGCCCACGACACTCGACGAACTGGCGAAGGCCCTAGAGAAGCATAGCGGCATGAGACTCGCACCGCTCGTCGCTGCTCCGGAGTCCGTCCCGAGGAAGCCCGTCGCAGTGCCACTCGGGCCGGAGGAGGCAGAACTCCTCCGCGCCGCGTCGGCCGCGACGGAAGACACCGGCGGGGCACTCTGCCTGATGGTGAGTGGTCAGCACGGAAGATGGGTGAGGGCGGGGGCGCAGGACTTCCTGTTCCCCGAGGACCCGCTCCGCACCCTCGCATACGTCGAGGCGCTCATGCGCCTCGTGAAGGTGGGCCTCGCGCGGCACGAGTCCGACAGTCTCTACGTCCTGACGCGCCGGGAGCAGCCCACGGAACAGTCCAAGCCTGATCCAGATGGCGAGAAGCCTCGGCCTGCAGGAGGATTCCGGTTCAGCGAAGCTGCGGAATTGGCTGAGCGGCTCTGGAAAGAGTGCGAGCATGGGACGAACGGAGATGAGGTTGGTCGGCAAGCCCAGGGTCTGCTGGAGCTCATTCAGACCGAGGGGAAGGTCCGGGCCGAGATCGCTGACGCGATCCCGTACGATCAGGTAGGTGCGCTCTCTGCGTCGCTGGGGCAAATCCGAGGCTTCTTCGCGCGGGGCTGGAGCCCCGGGAACCTGCGTCGGCTCGTCGTGCCATTCCAAACGATGGCTCGTGCGCTTCGCAGCCGACGAACGTAGGCTCCCTGGGGGCGTGCACGTCAGGCCATGAGCATTTGCGTCGCGAGGGCAGGGTCTTGACGCCAGAGCGTCGCGGGGACCCGGGCATTTCGGCTGCGACCCCGCGGCGGTGCTGCCCGTGCTCGCACGCTGCTGCTCGCGGAAGGGGCAGGTGCGCGAGGAGGACAGGCGGTGGGTCATCCGAGAGTGACCGAGGGGCTGCGGCCCGATCGCCGTCAGCTCCTACCGCGCCCCGCAGCACCTCTTGAACTTCTTCCCGCTCCCGCAGGGACACGGCGCGTTCCTGCTGACGTCCCCGCCGGCCGCACGCAACGGGACCCTCGGCGCCTGCGATCCGGCCGAAGCCTCGGACGGCCGCGCCTGGGCCGCCGCCAGTGGGGAAGCTACCACGGGGGCAACCTCGGCAGCGGGTCGGCGCAGCCGCTTGAGGGCGATCGCGCGCAGCGCCTCCCGCCTGCGCGACAGTTCGCGGCGCCAGTCCCCGAGGCTGTCCTGGAAGGCGCGGACGACGTCGAGCCAATCCGGCGGGAAGGTGCCATCCGGCTCCTTGCGGATCTCCCCCGTCTGGAGATCCAGGGCCACCACGAATTCCGCATCCTGCTTCCTCCGCTCCGGACGGATCCGGTAGAGCGGCAGGTGGGCCTCGACGCAGCTGCAGTCGGGGTTCGCGCAGTACGTGTCGACGGCGAACCACCGCTCGGCGCCGAACTTGAAGTGGAGCAGGAAGTCCTCGCGGATCGGGGAGAACTCCTCGAAGGCGTACGTGCGATCCTCCGCCTTGAGGCGACGCCCCGACGACGCGAGGCCCCAGGCCCGCGCGAGCTGCCGCCGCCACTCGATCAGGGCCAGGTTGGCGGGGTCGAGGGCGTATTCGCGGGCGACTTCCCAGTCCGCGTCGGGCATCTTCCCGTCGGCCGAGATGCTCCCCTCCTTGCGGTCGAGCCGGAATTTGATGTTGCGGGACGGGTCGGCGAGCGGGACGAGCCAGACGTGCACACGGCACTCGGCGCACCTCGGATCTTCTCAGACCGAGTCGAGAAGGACGTACTTGCTCCCGTCGCGGGCCGTCCAGGCCGGTGTCGCGTCGGGCGCGTCGCCGAGGATGTCCTTCACGGGCTTCATGTGGCGCCCCCTGTCGCTTGCCGCGGCTCGGGTCGATCGGGCGGGCCCGAGGTCGGTTCAGCCGCGCATTCTGCCCCCGCAGGCCGCTCGCGGCAAGCGGAAGAGGGCGGGGGGGCGCCGAGTGTGCCGCCTCCGCGAAATCCCCCGCGACGGCCGCACTCGACCCCCTGACTTGGGTCCCTTCATTCCCGCGGCATGAACCTGCCGCCCCAGATTCGACGCCTGGCCTCGTCGTCCCTGCTGCGCCCACGGAATCGGCGTCCCGACGGCCTCGTGACCGGCCTTCGGGTCCCGCGTGACTCAATCTGGGGCCGGTTCGCCGCCGTGTCCGGCCTCGGGGAGCGGTGGCAGTGAGAACATGCATGCTGGGCCCGACGTCGCGATCCTCGGCGGCCGACCGGAGGACGGGTGCAGACGATCGCGCCGACCGCGACCTCGGCGGGGTGAGGAGGCGCGACCCTGGCCGGAGACCAGCCTGCGGGAGGTGCCGACCGTCTAGATGATCGCGTCCAGGCGCGGGAGCCGTCCTGTCCGAGTCCGCAGGGACGAAGGGCTTGCCCCGCCGGCCGTCTCTTGCGATCCGCGCCGCCTCGCGATACCGTCTGCACGACCCCCGTGGGAGGCGACCTCATGGCCGGAGTGGACGACGGCCGAAGCGCCGCGTGGCAGCGCATCCCGTATCGGCGCCGCTGCAAGATCCTCCGTTCCGCCGGCCTCGGCCGACGACCGGACGCGGAGGTCGCCCTGGATGTCGGCCTGTCCAAGGCGACGGTGCGGAAGTACCGGGAGCGCATGCGCCGTCGCCTGACGGCGACCGCCCTCGTCGAGGCGAAGCGCCGGACCCGAGGCCGCCGCGACGACGACGCACTGGCGCCGAGGATCAAGGGCCTCGCCAAACGGGGCTACAGCGCGTCCGCCATCGGTCTTCGTCTGGGCATCGGCTGGCTCCGCGTCATGCGGATCGTCCGCAGCCTGGGCATCGAGCTGGACTCGTCGTCGAGGTCGTGGACGGCGGCCGAGCGCGCGGCCGCTGCCGAAGCCGCGCAGGACAGGGACCGCGCCGCGTTCGACTCCTGGAGGGCCCGCTATCGGGACGCCTCGTACGGCCCCCTCATCCGACGGATGCGCAAGCTGGCGGCCCATGGCCTGACGATGGCGGAGGTCTGCCGACGGCTCGGCGAGACGCCGATCAAAGTCCTCCGCGCGGCGCAGGCAGGGGGCGTCCGATTCGCACGCAGGGGGAGCCGCGAGAACCTCGGCAGGCTCGCCGACCGGATCCGTCCGCTCGCGGAGGCGGGCCTCGACCGCGCGGCCATCGCGAGGAGGCTGGGCGTGCGGTGGAGCCGCGTGGACGCGGCGGCACGGGCCTGGGGGATCCAGGTGGCGCGCGGCGGAACCGGAGTCGACTGGTCGGCGGTCGACTGGTCGCGGCCGAACCAGGACATCGCCGCGGACATGGGCCTGCACTACGCGTACGTGGCGATGAAGCGCAAGGAACTGCTCCTGCGGGGAGTCCCCGTCCCGCCGTCCCCGCGGCGCCCGCGCCCGTGGCGCCCATCCATCCCCGTGCAGGAGATCGACTGGAGCAGGTCGAACGAGGCCATCGCCTCGGAGCACGGTGTGTCGCTCGCGACGGTCGTCCGGTGCCGCAGCAGGCTGCGCGTCCTCGGGCGGGACGTCTCGCGCGGCCGCGCGCCGGATCGGGAGTGGTGGGAGCGGTTCCGCGCGAACGCGGAGGCGATCGCGCCCCGTGTGGGCGAGATGCTCGGACGGGGATGGAGGCCGGCGCGGATCGCGGCGAGCCTTGGGGTCACGCCCGGCTTGGTCGGCGCCGCCGCGCGCATCGCCGGCGGAGAGGCGCTGCCGGCGGGCCCCCCCCGACTGGTCGGGCGTGGACTGGAGCGGGACCGATGGCGAGATCGCGGTGGCGCTCGGGGTCTGCGCGTCGACCGTCCACGTGCGCCGCTGGAGGCTTCGGCGCCAGGGGGAGGACGTGCCGCCTGCCCCGCGACGGACGTGCAAGGGCCGGCCGCCCGCCTCGCTGGAGGGCGTGGACTGGTCGCAGACCAACGAGGCCATCGGCCAGGCCGTCGGGCTCGCGCCGGACTACGTGTCGGCCATGCGCGCGAGGCTGCGGAAGGCGGGCCAATCGATCCCGAGGGCCCCTGTCCCCGCCGGCAGGCTACGCGAGCGGATGGTGGCCAGGGCGGCGGCGGCCCTCAAGCTGGTTCGGCCCCTCCTGCTGGAGGGGCTGAAGGTCGGGGAGATCGCCCGCAGGCTCGGGCTCTCGTACGGCGTCGCGGGCATCGCGGTCCGGATCGCGAAGGGGGAGGAGACGCCTGTGCCGAAGGACGAGGGGCCCGCGCCCCGCGAGGAGGGGGAGGCGTAGCCGCGGGAACAACTCGTCGCCCTACCCGCCTTCGACCATCCGCAGGATCTCGGACAGGACTCGCAGGACGCCCTGGCCGACGCGGGCCTCCGCCCTCTTCAGCGCCTCCTGGATCCTCGCTCGGTTTATCTTCTCGGGGGCCTCGACGCCGCTCGCGGCGAACAGGAACACCTGGACCGGCTCGACCCCGAGGCCGCGGCAGATCCGCTCGACGTTCTGCATCGTGACGTTCTTCTCCCCGCGCTCGATCGCCCCGAGGTGCTTGTAATCCAGCCCCGCCTTCGCGGCGAGGGCCTCCTGCGTCAGGCCCTGATCCTTCCGCAACTGCCGTACCCGCCGACCCACCTGCTCCTGGAGACTTGCCATGGCGCCCTCCTGACCTCGGCAGTCTAGGAGGAGCACCGCATGGGCAAAACCCACCATGGTGAGCCATTGACGGACGATGCTCTTCATGGTAGGTACATAGTCGTGGATCCTCTTCGCGGAGCGCCACGCCGCGGGCGACGGTTCCGAGTGCAGCCGAACAGGAGCCAACTGCGAACCCGTGGGAGCGGTTGATCGATGCAGTCCTGCCTGTCGTCCTTGGTGGCGGGGGCGTTCATGGCCGCCCTCCTCACGTGGGGTCTCCAGAAACTTGGACTCCGGTCAGACTGCGCCCTGATGAGCGCGATCACCGTCTCCCTACTGGCCGCAATCAGCGTCTGGAAGGAGGATCGGAGGAAGGCGGGTGGCGCGGCTCCGAGACGCTCTTCCGTCATACATGAGCCGTCCGGCCTCGCTTGCTACAAGTGTGGGCGCCACATCCCGGTCGGCAAGGTACGGAGGCGCACGATCGAGACCGGGAACTACCACAGCCAGGTCATCGACGGACATCGCATCCAAGTTCCCGAGACGATGGATGCAGCCTTCTGTCCGTCCTGCGCCGGCATTGGTTGTTCCGCGGCCCTCCTCGTAGTGGCCCTCTTGCCAGCGGCCGCCCTTCTGATGCGATGGGTCCGGCTGGTGTAGGCGGATGTCCCACCGCGACCTCAGGTCTCGACCTACGGTGGCACCGAGGCCGCGAAGCAGGCGAGCGGGCGGAAGAAGAGCCTGGGTAGGAAGGAGACAAATCGAAGTGGCACGGCGAGGCTGATTCGAGGGCTCCTGGACGGTCGCGAACGGAATGGAGGATGGCCCGATGCCTGAGAGCCTGGAGCGGCGCCTGCCGGTGTACCTCCTCCTGGACTGCTCCGAGTCCATGGTTGGGGATGGACTCCAGTTCGTGCAGCAGGGAGTTACCAGCATCGTGAAGGAACTGCGCGGGGATCCCCAGGCCCTGGAGACCGTCTGGCTGAGCGCGATCACCTTCTCGAACCGTGCGGAGCTGATCACGCCCCTCTGCGAATTGGACAAGTTCGTCGCGCCGGCGCTCCGTGCGCGCCCTGGCACCGCCATCGGCGCCGCGCTGGATCTGCTCTGCGACCGCGTCCGTGCGGAGGTGAGGCCGAACACCCCGACGCAGAAGGGGGACTGGCGCCCCGTCGCGTTCCTCCTCACCGACGGGTCGTCCACCGACGAGTGGGAGGACGCGGCCCGCCGCG
>Ga0209514_10003120_pt1 | contig 24260 bp, 23 predicted proteins | sample Subgrocontami58m_FD_187452 | JGI IMG/M metagenome (GOLD analysis project Ga0209514, IMG submission 187452) | Subsurface groundwater microbial communities from S. Glens Falls, New York, USA - GMW37 contaminated, 5.8 m (SPAdes) (version 3) | ecosystem: Environmental > Aquatic > Deep subsurface >...
TGATGGGAATCGCCCATAGCTCGCCCAGCTTCAGTGCGGTGACGGTCTGGTAGGCAGCGACGAAGCTGCTGAGACTTTCTGGATCCACGCGCCCATCGCCGTGCGCGATCGTCTCCAGCGCGATGTCGTATACGCGCGGAAGCCCGGCGGACGGCCCGCACGCCAGGCGCGGCAGTTCCCGGCTGTAGCCTTTCGGCAAGTGTCGCCTGGCCGTGCGAATCTGCTCTTCGATCAGGTAGAAGTTGTCGAGCAGCCATTCCCCGGCCGGCGCAATCGCGCGCTTTTCCTTGACGGCTGCTCCAAGCAGATCGAAGGCACCGATCAAGACGCGTTCGTTCTCCGCCAGCCGTGCGAGGAGCCGGTCCGAAACGCGTCCGAGAGCCAATCCGTGCGTTCCCGCCAGGGTCTTGCCATGGCTCTGCATCTGCTCGCTGCTGAACAGCTCGGAACGCAGCGGCTGCTCGTCGCCGGCGGAACCTTCAGCCGATGCGATACCCCCCGGCAGCATCCGAAAGCGCGCCAACGTCTTGCGAATCGCCTTGCCGCTCACCTTCAATTTCTGGATTTCATTTCATCCTGGGAGGGTGCAGCGTGATGCCGGATATCGCCACATCGTCGTCGAGCCGGGAAATCGCCTTCGCAATCTCCCGGTCCTGCGTTACTTGAGCCGCATGTCGTTCTTGACGGATATTACGCCACCGACTCCGTGCGCGACATCGACCGCTCTCACCATGTTCGACTGCGAGCTGACGAAGCCGCTCAGTTGAACCGCGCCCTTGAATGTCTCGACGTTGATTTCGGCGGATTTCAACGACGCATCATTGAATATCGCTGCCTTGACCTTGGTCGTGATGACCGAGTCGTCGACATATTCGCCCATGCCTTCCTGCTTCGCCGTGGAGGCGCAGCCCAGGATGGTCGTCAGCATGACGGCGGCGAAAAGTGCGGAAATGCGTTTGAATTGTTTCATAGCTGGATTCTCCATGTGATTACATGACCGGCAATCGCCCGCTGGTACCGGTGAGATCACGCAGCGGGCCGAGGCGGCTTAACGTGAACTGGTGATTGTCTTGGTGCCCTGTATCTCTACGTCGACACGGCGATCGGGCTGCAGGCAGGCGATGACCTTGGCGCTCTTCGCGCCCAAACAGTCGCCGGACTTGGTGATTGGCTGCGATTCGCCCTTGCCTTCCGCATTGATGCGGCTGGCCAGGATATCGTGGCTCACCAGGTATTCCTTCACCGTATCCGCACGACGTTCCGACAGCTTCTGGTTGTAGGCATCGCTGCCGAAGCGGTCCGTATGGCCGGTCGCGGAAATGACGCCATAGGTCGCGCCATTGAGCTGGCGCACCAGGTCGTCGAGCATCGCCTTGCCCTCGGGTTTCAGCTCCGACTTGTCGAAAGCGAACAGCGCATCGGCCGAAAAGGAGATCTTTTGCAGCAGCGGCGCCGCCGGTGCAGGCTGGGGCATCGGCGCCGGCTCGGCGGCCGCGACAGCGGCGGCCATTGGCGCAGGCACCGGCGCAGCAGCCATCGGCTTGTTGGAGGGGTCGCACGGCTCGACCGAACGCGCAGGCGTCCAGTCGCTGTCGCGCCAGCAAAGCCCGGAGTTCGAACTGGTCGTGATGTTGTTGCCGTAGGTATCGACCAGGTAGCCCTGGTTCTTGGTGTCCTGGGCCAGGACCGTCGCTGGGATCAGGACCATCGCCGCAAGAGCCGCGATTACGAATTTCGCCATCGGTTTCATATCATGTATTCCTTTGATTGAACATTGCAGGCGACCGTAGCCTGACATGACGCATGCTCGTATTTCGCGTCGACAGGTGCAGAATACGGTCCGACCCGGGCCCCGTCTGTACGTTGGCGCGCAGAGGGACTTCCCGAACGTGGTACCATGCTGACGAGGTACGACCCGTTCGGCGCACTCCAAGTCGTCCTGGACGCGTGACTGGAACCCGGGAGTTCGCTTACGCCCACCCCTCATACCCCAAGGCAGAACCATCTTCTGGCCGCCCTGCCGGCGGCTGAATTCGAGCGCCTGTCTCCCCATCTGGAACTGGTCCCGATGCCTCTCGGCGAAGCGCTTTGCGAGTCCGGCGAACGCTTGCGGCACGTCTATTTCCCGACGACCTCCATCGTGTCGCTGCTTTACGTGATGGAGGACGGCGCATCGGCCGAAATCGCAGTGATCGGCAACGAGGGAATCCTCGGGATTTCGCTGTTCATGGGCGGCGAGACCACGCCGAGCCGGGCCGTGGTGCAGAGCGCCGGCCACGGTTACCGGCTGAAGGCGCAACTGCTGAAGCAGGAATTCAACCGTGCCGGGCCGGTGCTGCGCCTTCTGCTTCGCTACACCCAGGCGCTGATCACGCAGATGGCGCAGACCGCAGTCTGCAATCGGCACCATTCGGTCGAGCAGCAATTGTGCCGCTGGCTGCTGCTGAGCCTCGACCGCCTGTCCACCAATGAATTGACCATGACCCAGGAATTGATCGCCAACATGCTCGGAGTGCGTCGCGAGGGAGTCGCGGAGGCTGCGGGGAAATTGCAGCGTGCCGGCCTGATTCGCTACAGTCGCGGCCGGATCACGGTGCTCGACCGGCCGCGATTGGAGCAAGCGACATGCGAATGCTACGCGGTGGTCAAGAAGGAATTCGATCGCCTGCTCTCGGACATTCCGCTCGGCGATCCTTTCCAGATCGTCGGGCAGCCCCTCTCCTAGCGGCCCGTAACGCACGAATCTGTGCTGCGTATATGGCACGCAGCTTGCTCGAGATCTGCGCAGCGCGCGGATTACGGTGTCGGGCGGACGGATTCGGGTAATTCTTACAAGCCGCAGCAAGAATATCTTGTCTACCCCGACGCGTAGAACGCACGAATTGCGAGGTGGACAATGCATCGAGAGATTCCGGAGGGATTCGGCCGTGCGCTGGCATCGGCCGGGATACTGGCCGCGACATTCGGCTTGAGCCTGAGCGTACCGCAGCCCGCTTTCGCGGAGCTGTCCGAAGAGCCGATGCTCGGGCCGGGCCTGCGTTTGCGGCCGGCATACGACGGCTCGGATTCCCGGCGCACGGAGCTGGTCCCGGTTGTCCGGTACTACGACCAGCACTGGTTCGCGCGCTCGACCCAGGGCATGCTCGAGGGCGGCGCCCGCATGGAGCTTGCGCCGGGGCTTCATGCCGGCGCACAACTCGCCTACGAGTCAGGCCGCAAGGCGAGCGAATCCGGTTTCCTCGAAAGTCACGGCATGCCGGATGTCAAGGTCGGGGCATCCCTCGGCGCGCATCTCGAATGGGACAACAAGATCGGTCCCGTGCCGATCGCACTGCTCGTGCGCGCGCGGCGGCACACCGACTCCGATCGGGGCGCGCAGGCCGATCTGCGTCTGAGCGTCGGCGTCTTGCGCAGCGGACCTTTCGCCGCGGGCGTATTTACCCAAGCGACCTGGGCGAGCGCGAAGTCGATCGATTCCTTCTACGCCATCACGCCCGCGCAGTCTGCCTCGACGGGCCTGCCCGCGTTCTCCGCGGGAAGCGGATGGCTGTATTCGAGCCTCGGCCTGCTCTGGTCGCTCGATCTGAGCCGAAGCTGGATCGCGGTCGGCAACGTGGAGAGCCGGCACCTGCGTGGCGACGCGGCACGCAGTCCGCTCGCCGAGCGCGCATCGAATTACTACGTGAGCGCGGGCATCGCCTATCGCTTCTGAAGCGCCGGGCTGCGCACGTTAGCGCGCGAGCGGCGGCGCGCCGTCGGTCGGCACGCCGGTGAAATGCCGGTAGAAGGCTGCGGCGCGGTTGACGAAGGAGGCTGCGTTGCTGTCGGCGAACGAGCTCTTCGCCGACAGCAGAGCGAAGAGGCCCCAGCTGCGGCCGGCGCGTCGATCCAGGAAGTAGAGGAACTTGATTTCGCCCGGCCCGAAAATCGTCACGATGAACTTGCGCACCGGGGTCACGTTCTCCATTTCCACCACGATGTGGTCGGCGCTCGCCTCGCGTACGCGCATCTTGTAGACGATTTCACCGGTGGCACGGCTGTCGCGTTGCACGAAGTAGAGATCACGGCCGAGCTTCATCTCGGACGCGGTGAAGTCGGGGCGACGGCGCTTCGATTCCGGCCCGTCGATACCCGCGGATTCGGTGATCAGGTCCCGCCACTCGTTGTCGGTGACCGACCAGTATCGGATACCGCTCGCTGCGGAGACCGCGCCGAATCGGTCCAGGAGCCCGTCCGCGCTCCCGGCGTAATTGAACGTGCCCGCCAGGGCCACGACCAGATTGCCGGCCCCGACCGTCCACCCGGTGCACGCCGGCGGGATCCACGATGCGAGGCCGCCTTCACCCCAGACCCGGAAGCTGGGTGGCTCGCCGACCCGGGCGTAGGCAGGCTGCGGAGGGCGTCCGCACGGCGGCTGCGGGGCGTTCTGTGCAAGCGCCGCGGACGCGCAGGCCAGTAGGACCGCGAGCACGGCGGCCTTCGTGAGCCGCCCCACGATGCGCCTGGCCCTCGCCGGTCCGCGCGGCCGATCAAGCATGCGCCGCGGAAGGATCAGCGCCAGTCGACCACGCCGAAGTGGTCGTAGCCCAGCATGGTGTAGAAGATGCCGAACGTCGCGCTGCTCTGCATCCTGTCGCCGAGCGCTGCGTAAGTCGCATCACGCCGGTTCCACAAGTACCTGACCGAGATCGCATGCTGGCGATGGACGCGCCAGGTGAACGCGAGGTCGGTTCGTATGATGTTGTCGTGCCCCGAGGTGGCGCCGGCGACGTTGGTGACGAAGTATTCGCGCCCCGTCACGTCGAGCGAAGCCTTGTCGCCCAAGATCAGGCGCAGCGAAAGCAGCGCCTGCGGCGCGATCCCGTAGTGGTAGTCGCCTTCGGCGGAGCCGTGCAAGGTTCCAACCGCTGCGTAGCCCATGCCCGCGAGTCCCGTCCATTGCAGCGCGATGTCCTTCGCCAGCCATGCCTGCGCGGTCGTGCCGATGGACAGGGCGGTGCTCGAAATCCGGTAGGTTTGCGGCGAGATGTAGTCGTAGCTTCCGTAGATGCCCCACACGCCGCGGTAACTGTCGCGCGGCGCGTAGGTCTTGCCATAAAGCAGGCCGCGCGTCATGACGTTCTCGAACAGGTTAGCGCTCGAGGCCGTAAACTGAAAGGTGAAGAGGTCGAACGGCCGCGTGTATTCGTAGTCGCGTTTGCCCGGCGTGCCGTAATCCAGGGAGAAGTCCGCGAGCGCTTCGTTCGGCCTCACGCGGGTCGAGGCGCCCGGGTTGTTCTGCGTCGCACCGCTGAAGCCCAGCGACAGGCGGCTGTAGTAAGGCGCGCCGCGGCTGGAGAAGACGTCCCTGTAGCCCATGAAGCGGCGATTGAAGCCCATCGACGGTGAGATCGCGGTCGCGGCCCACTCGCGCCAGAACGGCGACATGCCGGCGCCCTGCTCTAGCACCAGGCTCGCCATGCGAAACAGCGCCTCTCCGAAGAAGGATCCTGCGACCCCGCTCGCGACCTGGTCGTTCCACGAAGGCGGCGTGCGCTCGCCCGCGATCTCCCAGAGCGCGCTGCCGGCGAACGTGTACGCGGCCGACTCCCAGTAGCTCAGGCCCGCGGACCTCGCGAAGCCGTGGTATATCGAACCCTGGTAGGGGTGCCCCACCTGGTTTATCTGGTAGGGGTCGTTGTCCACCACCCATCGGTGCGGCATGTTCTTGCCGATCGAATTCAGGCTGCTCTTGTAGTCGCCGCCGAGGAACGTCCGATCGTAGACGTTGAGCAGCCCTTCGAAGCCAACGATCTCCAGCGCCGGAACCGTGTAGCTCTTGGGGCGCACGGGCTCCACCGGCACCGGGCGGGGCGGCATCGCCGAATCGTCCGCCTGCGACAGCCACGACTTGGGCATCCGAAGGTTGGCGTCCTGTGCGTGCAGCGGCGGGGCGCCCAGCGCGAGGACTGCGCCGATCAGAGCCGTACGGGCGAGTCGATTGAGCACGACCATGAGTTTCGACAAGCAAGACCCGTGCAAGGACATTCCCTGGACCGGGAATCCCTGCGCGCGACAGCGCGCATCGCCGCGCGCCACATAGGAAAATCCGCGTACCGCAATACACCCACGGCCCGGCGCACGGCGCGCTCAGGTGCGCGGCAGGTCCGCGGCAGGGAAGAGTTTTCGTACGCGGTTGTAAGTTTTGCCGGCTTGGATGGCTCAGGCCGCCTTGAATGTCCTGATGGATTCGGCGGCGATCTTCGAGAATGCGCGCAGGATCGGCGAGGTATCGGCGCGCCGCCATGCCAGCGCGAACTCGGTGATGGCGTGCCGGTCGGACAACGGCCGGTAGACGACGCCCTTGATGCGGATGCTTTGCGCCGAGGTCGGCACGATGGCGATGCCGATGCCGGCGCTGACCAGCCCGATCATCGTCTGGGTCGGCCGCACTTCCTGCACGACGTTGGGAATGAAGCCGACCCGCTGGCACATGCTCAGGATCAGGCTGCCTTGATTGTAGAAGCCCACCTCGTCGCCGCGCGGCGAGGTGATGAAGCGTTCATTGGCGAGGGACTTGAGCGACAGCGTGCCATGGCGGGCAAGCTCATGGTTTCGCTGCAGAGCGACGACAAAGCGCTCGCGCATCAGCAGCGCGGTCTCGAGAGTGCTGTCGGAAATGGGCATGCGCACGATGCCGACGTCGATGCGGTTCGCCTGCAGCGCGTCGATCTGCTGGGTGATGTCGAGCGTGCGCAGCACGAGTTTCACGTCCGGATAGCGCAGCCGGAATTCGCGCAGCACATGCGGCAGCAGCGCATACGAGGCCGAGGCGATGAACCCGACCGACAGCCGGCCGATTTCGCCGCGCGCCGCGCGCTGCGCCGAGCTGACCGCGGCGCCGGCGCCGGCCAGCACGCCGCGCGCATCCTCGAGAAACACCGCGCCGGCCCTGGTCAACTGCACGCCGTGCTTGCCGCGTTCGAACAGGCGCACGCCCATCTCGCGCTCGAGCAGCGCGATCTGCCGGCTGAGCGGCGGCTGCGAGATGTGAACGCGGCGCGCGGCGCGGCTGAAGTTGAGTTCCTCCGCGGCCGCGACGAAATAGCGCAGGTGCCTCAGTTCCATGGCCCATACCTCAAAGATATCGCCAGACCATGAATTATATATTGGCCATCTGCCCCGTCCGGCGCCACAATTACAGGCACACCAGGATTTGCCCGCTGGAGGATTCCGGAACCACGGAGTCTTCTGCACAGACTTCAATAAAAAGCGAAACAAGCCGGTTCCGGGTATTCGCATTTGAGGTCTTTCTTGACGAGGGAGAGTAAGAGTGGCGGCGTATAAAGACCTGCGTGACTGGATCGAAATCCTGCGCCAGAAGGGTGAGGTGGCCGAGGTCCGGGGTGCCAGCTGGGACCTTCAAATCGGGGCACTCATCGAGATTGCGTGCCGGGAGAGCAAGGGGTACGCTCCCGCCATTCTGTTCCGGGACATTCCGGGCTACCCTGCGGATCGTAGGGTGCTCGGAGCTCTGTTATCGTCGCCCAAACGCCTCGCGCTCACCCTCGGACTTGCCGACGAGATATCGGACAAGCAGGAGATGGTGAAGGCCTGCCGGCAGAAACTGGCGACGATGAAGCTGATTCCCCCGGTGATGGTGAACAAGGGGCCTGTTGCCGAGAACGTGCTGGAAGGGCCCAAGGCGAACCTGCTCAGCTTCCCGGCCCCCCGGCACCACGAACTGGATGGCGGTCGCTATATCGGGACGGCGCACTGCGTGATCACGAGGGATCCGGACGATGGCTGGGTGAACCTCGGCACCTACCGTTGCATGGTCCTGGGGCCCGACAAGTTCGCGTTGCACATGAGCCCGGGAAGAGACGGTCGCATCATGCGGGACGACAAGTACTTCGCCCGGAATCAGCCCATGCCGGTGGCCATCGCGATCGGAGTGGATCCTGCGCTGTGGCTTGCCAGCATTTCGGAGGTCCATTGGGGGACTTCGGAATACGACTACGCCGGTGGGATCAAGGGACAGGCCATGGAAATCATGCCCGGCCCTCGCACCGGGCTTCCCGTTCCGGCGAGCGCGGAGATCGTCATCGAGGGAATGTGCCATCCGGGCGAGATGGAGCCGGAAGGGCCCTTCGGGGAGTGGGCGGGATACTATGCCAACCGGGGTCTGCTGCCGGTGCCCGAGCCCGTCGTGCATGTTACGGGCGTGATGCATCGAAACGATCCCATCCTGACCTGCGCCCATCCCGCAAAGCCGGCGAACGACAGCTCGTTCCCGGAATCCGCCTTTCGTTCGGCCACGATGTGGGATGAGCTGGAGAATGCCGGGGTCCCCGGCATTCGGGGCGTCTGGTGTCACGAAATGGGCGGCGCGAGAATATTCAGCGTCGTCTCGATCAAGCAGCAATACGCCGGCCATTCGCGCCAGGCCGGCATGATCGCTTCGCAATGCAGGTCGGGTGTCTACATCGGCCGCTACACCATCGTCGTGGACGACGACATCGATCCTTCGAACCTGGCGGAAGTGATTTGGGCAGTGTCCACCCGATCCAATCCCGAGCGTTCCATCGAGATCACGCGCTGGACCCGGAGCACCTCCGCGGATCCGGCGGTCTCGCCTTTCCTGAAGGATCAGGACTCCAATCCTTCGGATCTGTACACTTCCAAGGCGATCATCGACGCGTGCTGGCCGTACGAATGGCGAAAGCGCGCCTATCCGGTGGTGCAGGTCAGCAAAGGGCTAAGAAAAGAGATATCCGACAAGTTTTCGGATGTCCTGGCAAACATCATCAGATGAGGACATGCAGTGTTTCCTGGAGGCCCGGCGTGAGCCACGATTGAACGAATGGCACATGCTCACGCCGTCGCCGTCGCAAAACGCGGTCAGGCCGGAGGATTGAACCGGCCACACGAACCAGGGAGGTTTTCCATGCATTGCCTCTTGTCTCGAACGTTCGGTCTTGCATTCGGAGCCGTTCTCGCTGCAAACGCTTTCGGCCAGGCCGCCCCGACGGATCCGGCACGGTCCTATCCAGCGCGCCCGGTCAAGGTGATCGCGCCCTTTCCTGCCGGCAGCAATACCGATCAAGTGGCGCGCGTGACGGGAAACCAGCTCCAGAAAGCGCTCGGTCAGCCGTTCATCGTCGAAAACAAACCCGGCGCGCAGGGCTCGATCGCCGCCGAGGCGGTGGCGAAGAGCCCTCCGGACGGATATACGCTGCTGCTCACCACCAATTCACCGCTGGCCGCGAACGTCAGCCTGTTCAAGAAGCTCCCGTACGACCCCGTGAAGGATTTTGCTCCCGTCGCGCGCCTCGGCGTCACCGCGTTCGTGATCATGGTGAAACCCGACTTTCAGGCGAAGACGCTGGCAGACCTTATCGCCCTCGCCAAATCGAAGCCGGGCATGCTTTCCGGCGGTTCCGGGGGCGGCGGCGGGCAGATCTCCATCGCCTTGCTGAAGTCCATGGCCAAGATCGACGTCATGGAGGTGTCGTACAAAGGCGTTCCCCAGGCAATCACCGATGTCTTGGGAGGCAATATCAGCTTCGCCCTCGTGGACCTGGGCAACGCGGCGGCGCAGGCGAAGGGCGGAAGCCTGATCCCCCTGGGAGTCACGCTGGACAAGCGCACGCCGCTTGCGCCCGGCGTGCCGGCGATCGCCGAGACTCTGCCCGGCTTCGACGTGGTCCCATGGCTGGGGCTCGTCGCGCCGGCGGGAACCCCGCCTGAAATCGTCGCGAAGCTCTATGAAACCATCGCCGCCGCGCTTGCCAGACCCGAGGTCAAGGCGAGCCTTGCCAACACCGGCACCGATGTCGCACCGATGAATCCGTCGGAATTCAGCCGCTTCATCCAGAGCGAGATCGGCAAGTGGGCGATGCTCGTCAAGCTGGCGGGATTGCACCCCGAATAGCCCGGCGGCCCGCCCATGTTGTGATGTGACTTTCAACTGCGCGCACGCCATGCGCCGGTCAGCTCGCCCAGGATCCGGTAGATGTCAGCACCCATCCGCTGCAGCTTCCGGCGGTGGATCAGCGCCAGGCGCCCCAGCACCTGCTCGCCCTTGGGCGTGAGCTCGAGCTGGACCATGCGCAGGTCCTCGGGGATGCGCTTGCGCACTATCAGGCCCCGCTCCGACAGGCGATCGACCAGGCCGACCGCACTGTTGTGCCGGATCAGCAGCTCTTGCGCCAGGTCGTTGATGGAAACCGGCGCGCGCTCCGCCCGACTGCGCACGAAGAGCAGCGCCTGGTATTGCTGGCCGGTGAGGCCGACCCGCGCGGTAGCCAGCTCGCTGAAATGCAGGAAGGCGCGCAGCGCGTAGCGGAACGACGCGAGCCGCGCGAAGTCCGCGGTCCGCAGCCCGGGGTTCCGGTTGGTTCGTGATTTGCGCGCCATATCAGCCCGATCCTTCGCCCCGTTTTTAGCACAGACGGCCGTGCATTGACAACATATATCGGCTTACGATATAACTCCTTTATATCGTTGCACGATATTTCAGCGTGCTGCGAATCCGCTGCCGGGCACTGCCCGCGGGGCGCAAGACAACCACCGAAGAAAGAGGAGACAGACCATGGATCATCGTCAATCGAACCGGCGCCGGCTGCTGCAGGCCGGCGCGTCGCTGGCGGCCAGCGGCATCGTGCCCATGTTCTTCCCGCGCGGCGCCGCGGCGGCGGATCACCCGCCGATCGGCACCTGGCCGGCCGGGGCAGCGGGGAGCTCTGTCTTCATAGGCATCGCCGTGCCGCGCACCGGCACGTACGCGGTACAGGGCGAGGACGAACTCAAGGGCTGGCAGCTCGCGATCGAACACATCAATTCCGGCCACCCCCTCATACGCGAGATCTCGCCCAGGACGAAGAAGGGCGTGCTTGGCAAGCAAGTGAAGTACGGCGTGGCCGACTCCTCCGCCAAGCCGAACGATGCCGTGCAGGCGCAGCAGCGCTTCATCACCGAGAACAAGGCGATCCTGATAACGGGGTCGACCTCGAGCGCGGTTGCCGTGGCGCTGAACAAGCTCGCACAGCGGGAAAAGGTGCTGTACGTCACCGGCATTTCGGGCTCCAACGACACCACCGGCAAGGACTGCGTGCGTTACGGCTTCCGACAGTGCTTCTACGGCCAGACGGCGGCCGCGGCGATCGGCCCGATCGTGGTCAAGAACTTCGGCAAGAACCGCAAGGCGGCGTACCTGACGCCGGACTACACATACGGCCACACGGTGACAAAATCGATGCAGGACTTCCTCGCGACAGCGGGCTGGACGACCGCGACCAATCAGGTCGCGCCGCTCGGGGCGCCCGACTACTCGTCGTATCTGCTCAACGTCGCCAATTCCGGCGCCGATGCGCTGATCAACGTCAACTGGGGCCACGACGCCGTGCTGTCGATCCAGCAGGCGAAGCGCTTCGGCATCCTCGACAGGATGAAACTCGTCGTGCCCTACCAGATCCCGTTCCTCGCGCGCGAGGTCGGCGGCGACCTGCTCGCCGGCGTCTACGCCGCGACCGGCTTCTGGTGGACGGTGCAGGACAGATACCCGCTGGCGAAGATGTTCGTCGAGGCGTTCGAGAACAAGTGGGGCTACAAGCCCGAGTGGGGCGCGAACAACGCCTACATGTCCTTCGCCCTGTGGGCCGAGGCGGTCGAGAACGCCGGCACCTTCTATCCGCCTGACGTCATCAAGTCGTTCGAAGCCGGCCGCAAGCTCCAGTCGACCGTGGGCGAGGTGTACTTCCGCAAGGAGGATCACCAACTCGTGCGGCCGGTGATCATCGTCCGCGGCAAGAAGCCTTCCGACATGAAGAACAAGGAAGACTTCTACGACGTGGTCGAAATCGACCCCGGCCTTGCGCTGATGCAGAAGCCCGACGCGTTCGGCTGCAAGCTCGGCGACTACGCCTAGGACACGTCCGATCGATCGGCGCCGCGGGCCGCGAAACTCGCCCGCGGCGCACCTACATCAAGGTGCGGCGTGATCACCTGGGCCAACTTCGTCTCGCAATTGTTCAACGGGCTCGCGCTCGGCGCGCTGCTCGCGCTGATCAGCTCGGGTTTGACGATCATCTACGGCACGCTCGGCGTGCTGAACCTCGCGCACGGCGCAATGTTCATGCTCGGCGGGTATGCCGGCTACGCCGCGTACCAGGCCACCGGCTCCTTCGTCGTCGCGGTGATCGCCGGGACGCTGTTCCTGCTGGTCGCCGGCGTGCTGATGGAGCGGATCATCATCCGGCACTTCTACGCGCGACCGCACGAGGACCAGCTCCTCGTCACCTTCGGACTCGGGATCTGCTTCGTCGAGATCATCCGCTTCTTCTTCTCGAGCCAGTCGCTGACCGTGCCGCCGCCGAGCGTGCTTTCGGGCATCACTTCGCTCGGGTTCATGCTGTACCCGACGTATCGCCTGTCCGTCGTCGGCATCGTGGCAGTGGCGCTGCTGGCGCTGTTCTTCGCGCTGTACCGGACGCGCCTCGGCATGATCGTGCGCGCCGGGATCGAGGATTCGGTCATGGTCGATTCCCTCGGTATCAACGTCGGCCGCGTGTTCATGGTCGTCTTCGGCATCGGTGCGATGGCGGCGGGCTTCGCGGGGATCGTAAACGCGCCGATCGTCTCGCTCACGCCCGAGGCCGGCGAGGCGATTCTCGTGCAGACCTTCGTCGTCGTCGTGATCGGCGGCGTCGGGTCGTTCCCTGGCGCCGTAATCGGCGGCCTGATCGCCGGCGAGATCATCAGCCTCACCTCGATGGTCAACCCTAGCTATGCCTACGTGATGCTGTTCGCCGCCATGACGGTCGTGCTCGTGGTGCGCCCGCACGGCCTGCTCGGCACACGGGGGCGCGAATGAATGCGGACCGACTGTACAGCAAGCAGCTCCCCTTGCTCGTTGAAACGGTCACTGCGATCGCCCTGATCGCCGCGCCCTTCGTTCTTCCCCATTTCGGATCCGCGCCCAACACGGTCAACCGCATTCTCGTGTGGGGCCTGTTCGGCATCGGGTTCGACATTCTGTTCGGCTATACCGGCCTGCTCTCCTTCGGACAGTCGGCCCTCTACGGGACCGGCGGATTCGTCGCCGCCTACCTGCTGACCCGGGCCGGCTTCCCGCATGTCGTGCTTGCGCTGGTCATCGGCATGACCTGTGCCACCGCGGTCGGCTACCTGGTCGGCCTGATCGCGTTGCGCCGTACCGGCATCTATTTCGCGATGATCACGGTGGCAATCGCGGAGGTCTTCTATTTTGTCGAATTCAATCCGCTGTCGGACTGGACCGGCGGGGAAAACGGCCTGCCCGGGGTCCCGACTCCGAGCATCGATCTCGGATTCACCACGCTGAACTTCACCACCGGCTGGGGGCTCTACCCCTTCCTGGCGACATGCTATTTCGTCGGCATCGTCGTCGCACTGCGCATCGTCCGCTCTCCTGTCGGAGCGGTATTCAGGGCGATTCGCGAGAATCCGCTGCGTGCGGCGGCGATCGGTCACAGCGTCCACGGCTACAAGCTCACCGCCTTCGTCATCGCGGCCGCCTACGCCGGCCTGGCGGGCGGCCTGCTCGGCGTGATGCAGGCATTCATGCCGCCGGAAGCCTTCACATTCGAGACTTCCGGCCAGCTCGTGATGCAGACAGCCATCGGCGGCCGCGGTACGCTGTTCGGTCCGCTCGTCGGCGCCGCAGTCTGGTTGTTCCTGCAGGACTTCCTGCAGGCAACGCTCAATCTCGGCGCCTCCTGGAAGCTGGTTCTTGGTCTGGTGTTCGTGTCGCTCGTGTGCTTCCTGCGACAAGGAATCATTGGCGGCGTCGGCAGCCTCTACGGTCTCGTGCGGGGCGGAACCACGAAGCCTGCCGGCCTGAAGACAATGGCCGGGCCGGTGTCCGAAGCCGGCGCGGAAGACGGGCAAGGCGCGGCTGCCGGCCAGGTGCGCAGGACGCATGCCGCGGCCTCCATGCCGGCGCGGCACCACGCGAACGAAGACTTCGCCGGCCCGATCCTGCAGACCATCGGCCTGAGCAAGCACTACGGAGGCGTGGTCGCCAACGCCGGCATCGACTTCACGGTCAAGCCGGGCGAACTGCGCGGCATCATCGGACCGAACGGCGCCGGCAAGAGCACCTTCTTCAAGATGCTGACCTGCGAAGTACCGCCCACGTCCGGCAGAATCGTGTTCGAAGGCCGCGACATCACCGGCATGAGCGTCACCGATGTATGCCAGCTCGGACTGACCAAGAGCTATCAGATCAACCAGCTCTTCAATCGCCTCACGGTGCGCGAGAACCTAGCCATCGCCGCGCTCGCCGATCTGCGCGGGAAATTCCGCCTCGACCTGCTGCGTGGCCTTAAAACGATTCCGGGACTCGACGAGCAGGTCGGACGCGTCGCCGCGCTCGTGAATCTCGGCGGCCGTCTCGACACGACGGTATCGCAGCTCGCTTACGGCGAGAAACGGCGTCTGGAAGTGGGCCTCGCCCTCGCACTCTCGCCAAGCCTGCTGCTGCTCGACGAGCCGCTCGCCGGCATGAGCCCTGGCGAGCGGGTGGAAACAGTCAAGCTGCTCAGATCGATCCGCCAGGGTCGCACCATGATCATCATCGACCACGACATGGATTTGCTGTTCGAATTGGCGGAGCGCATTACGGTGCTGCACCAGGGCACGGTGCTGGCTGAAGGCACGCCCGACGAAATCAAAGCCAACGCGGCCGTGCAGGAGGCCTATCTCGGCGGCGTGCAGGAACAGCCCCGGACATGAGCCTGCTCGAGGTCGAGGGACTGAACAGCTATTACGGGGATTCGCATATCCTCTTCGACGTATCGCTGCGCGTGGATCGCAATGAGGTAGTCGCGCTTCTCGGCCGCAACGGCGCGGGCAAGAGCACGACCCTGAAGAGCCTGATGGGCGTGGTCACTCCGCGCGCGGGGTCCGTGCTGCTTGACGGCGTGGACCTCGCGGGCAAGACGAGTCACGCCATCGCGCAGGCGGGCGTGCAGCTCGTGTTCGAAGACCGCCGCATTTTCGGCAGCCTCGACGTCGAGGAGAACCTCGTGCTGGCTGGACTGACTGCGCCGGCGCGATGGCCGCTGGATCGCATTTACGAGATGTTCCCGCGGCTCAAGGAGCGGCGCGGCAGCCGCGGGACCGATCTGTCGGGAGGCGAGCAGCAGATGCTGGCAATCGCCCGCGCGCTTGTCCGCAACCCGAAAGTCATCCTGCTCGACGAGCCTTTCGAAGGGCTGGCACCCGGGATCGTGCGATTCCTGATGTCCGCTTGCCGCGAACTGGTCGCCGCCGGCCAGACCATCGTGCTGGTCGAGCAGAACATCGCAGCAACGCTGGCGCTCGCGCAGCGCGTCTACATGATCAACAACGGCCACATCGTGCACGAAAGCCCGGCGCAGGAACTCAGGTCGCAACCGGAGCTGTTGCGACGCCATCTCGGCGTATGACGGCAGCGCGTCCCGGTCGGAGGCGCTGCGGGCGGACGCGCCCGGCCCGCGCGCTACTCCTACTCGATCATCAACGGCATATATGAGCCATTGCCCCATCAAGAACTTCGTCCCGCGAGCAGCATTCTTGCCGTCAGATCTACCGTCAATCTCATTTGATTGAAGTTGACCCGTCTTCGCGGACAGGTCATTCTTTGAGAAGAAGAAGTCCGCCCTCTGGCAGGACGATCGAGCGGTGCATGTTCTTGTTCAGCCGCTTCTTGAACACACCTCCGCCGAGATCGTCAGACTGCCCCTGCACGGCCTCACGAATCGCCGCAATCAACGCCGCGGCACCGATGCGCGCCTTCCTCGCCGCCTTGCTGAACCAAGCCGTCTTGGAAGCTCGCATCAATGGCTTTTTTTGCCTGGCGTGGTGTAGCACCCAGTCCTGCTATTGTCACGTCCTGAGGACAGACGTGGTATGCGGCGGACCGAGCCATGTCTTGGGCGTTTCGAAAAATACTCGCCGCGGTTTCGAAATCTCGCGAGAGCCGCCGTCTAGTACGGCCAGGCTCGCATGCGTTCAGCTAACGCGACGATCAGCTTGCGTCCCTCTTCCAGAAACAGGATGGAGGCGGCGATGCCGGTCCCGATTTTCCACCCCTCAATGGTAAGGGCGACAGTTCCAAAAATAGCCTGCACAGGCGGCCAAGAGCCCCTGGTCAAGATTCAACGCGCAGAGCTGGTCAAATCCAAACGCGCCGACACTAACGCGCGCCGGCAGCGCCAAACACCTTTCGTGACGCCGCCTGACTGACGGCAACCGCGGCTGGGTGCTGCATACGACGCTCGGTGGTTATCGCATAAAGCTGCTCGATGACGGATTGAATGCGCCCGACTGCCCGAACGTCGTATTGCCGGCACACGTAATCGGCGATCGCGGTCGGTGCCACAAAAAGTCCGGCACCGCCTTGTCCGAACGCTTTGAGCAGTGCGCTGTCGTCGAATTCGCCCACGATTCGGGGACGCACGCGCTGTACTTCGAACCAATGCTCGAGTGCCGGGCGAATTGCCACCTCCTCGCCAGGCAAGAGAAACGGCGCGTTATCGACGAGCGCCGGAAACGTTCCCTTCAGCGTTTGCACGATTGCTTCGGCACCGAAGACTGTCACGTCGCTCGATCCCAGCGCGTGGTTGTAGGCGCGGACCTTTAGATCAGTGGGCATCGCGCGATCGGCGATCACCATGTCGAGGCGATGCACCGAAAGATCGGCGAGCAGGGACACAAGGCGTCCTTCCTTGCAGACAAGGCGCACCGCTTCCTCCATGTGCAGGGCGGGCTCGACGACGCGATAGGTCAAAGACTTTGGTACTGAGTCCGCAATGCCGATTCGAAACGGGAGCGCGGTCCTCGAACCCTGGTCACGCACGACAGCGAGCAGTTCATCTTCAAGACCAAAGATCTCCTCCGCGTAACTGACGATGCGGCGGGCAATGTCGGTCATTTCGAGGCCACGCCCGACGCGACGGAAAAGCCTGGTCCCGAGCGCCTCTTCCAGCTCGGCCAATTGACTGCTGATCGACTGCGGAGTCACGTGCAGCTGGAAGCTCGCGCGGGCGATGCTGCCGAACTTGGCGACCGTCCAGAAGTAACGCAGGTGCTTGAAATTGATCGTTGCCACAGGGGTAATAATCAGTCTTATCCTGATAATCGTGCAATTATATTCGATTTGTTAGATGTTTTTGGCGTGCCTAGAATTGCGTCCCAACCAGCACCCGATAAACGTCCAGGAGACAACATCATGCGGATCGATATCAAGGCACGAGGTTTCAGGCTCACCGAGGGGTTGCGCACTCAAGCCGAGCGCAGGGTCCGGTTCGCACTCGGAGCGATCAGCGGCCGGTTGCATAGCGTCGTCATGCGCCTTGCTGACGAAAACGGCCCGCGTGGCGGTCTGGACAAGCGCTGCACGATCCGCGCCAGTCTGACTGGCGCCCCTGCAGTGGTCATTGAGCAACAAGAGGCCGACCTCTACGTCGCTATCGATCGCGCTGCCGACCGCGCCGCTCGGGCGGTGTCACGCCGACTGGAAAGAGCGCATGCGGGACGCCGCGATTCCACCTCGGCTGGAAACGGCGGCCTTCACACGGAATCGTTGACTCGCTGACAAGGAAATCGAACATGGAAACTGTCGGAAACTGGTGGATGTGGGTTGGCTTCGCCGTGATTGTGATGGTTATGCTTGCCATCGACTTGTTCGTGGTTGGCGGTGGCAAGCGACATCGCGTTTCCATGCGCGAAGCAGCCGCCTGGTCCGGAATCTGGGTCGCGATGACCTTCGTTTTCGCGGGCGCCTTGTGGTGGTATCTCGATGGCGCCGCGGGGCGCGCCGTCGCCAATGAGACAGCGCTCGAGTTTGTCACCGGCTACCTGATCGAAAAATCCCTGGCCGTCGACAACGTGTTCGTCTGGCTGATGCTGTTCTCGTTCTTCGCCGTGCCGTTCGAACTGCAGAAGCGCGTGCTGATCTATGGCGTGCTCGGCGCCATCGTGATGCGCACGATCATGATCTTCGCCGGCGTCTGGCTGATCGCGAAGTTTCACTGGCTGCTCTACGTCTTCGGCGCTTTTCTGTTGATCACCGGCATCAAGATGTGGTGGTTCGCCGAGGAAAAGCCCGATCTTGCCAGAAACCCGGTTGTGAAATGGATCCGCGGTCACATGAACGTGACCAACGAGCTGCACGGCGAGCGCTTCTTCGTGATGAAGGAACAGGGCGGCAAGCTGGTGCACTACGCGACCCCGCTCTTTCTGGTTCTGGTGCTGGTCGAAATCACTGACCTGATCTTCGCGGTCGATTCGATCCCGGCGATTTTCGCGATCACCACTGACCCGTTCATCGTGCTGACGTCCAATGTCTTCGCGATTCTCGGTCTGCGCGCAATGTACTTCCTGCTCGCCGACATGGCCGACCGCTTCTCGCTGCTGAAATACGGCCTCGCGATCGTGATGATGTTCGTCGGCGTCAAGATGATGCTAATCGACGTCTTCAAGATTCCGGTGCTGATCTCGCTCGGGGTCGTGGCGGCGATCATCACCACCTCCATCATTCTCTCTTTGCGCAAGGATGCGCGCGACCGTTCAGCCGCTCCGGTAACGGATGCCGCTGGGAACTGACAGGAGCAATTATCATGGAAAAGCAAACACAATTCTCGATCTGGTACTTCGCAGTTGCCATATTGGCCGTGGTCTTCCTGCATGACGCATGGGTCGGCGCCCGTAGCACCGCGCCGATCCCGTACAGCGAATTCCAGACGCTGGTCAAGGAAGGCAAGGTCGCCGACATCGCAATCACCGACAACCAGATCCACGGCACGTTCAAGGTACCCGTCGACGGCAAGTCGCGCTTCGTAACGACACGTGTCGAGCCGGCGCTCGCCAAGGACCTCGCGCAGTTCGATGTCAAGTTTACCGGCGTCCTCGAGAGCACCTTTCTGCGCGATGTGCTCGGCTGGGTGGTTCCGGCGGTGGTTTTCGTGGCGATCTGGATCTTCTTCATGCGCCGTTTTGCAGACAAGATGGGCGGAGGTGGTTTCATGAGCATCGGCAAGAGCAAGGCGAAGGTCTATGTCGAGAGCGATACCAAGGTTGATTTCGGCGATGTCGCCGGTGTCGAGGAGGCCAAGGACGAATTGAAGGAGATCGTCGGCTTCCTCAAGGATCCGCAGCGCTTCGGCCGTCTCGGCGGACGCGCACCGAAAGGCGTTCTCCTGGTCGGCCCGCCGGGCACCGGCAAGACCTTGCTCGCTCGGGCGGTCGCCGGCGAGGCTGGCGTACCGTTCTTCTCGATTTCCGGATCCGAGTTCGTCGAGATGTTCGTCGGGGTCGGCGCCGCCCGCGTGCGCGATCTGTTCGAGCAGGCTCGGGCAAAGGCACCGGCGATCATTTTCATCGATGAACTCGACGCGCTCGGCCGTGCCCGCTCGGCGGGAGGAGCGCTCGGCGGCCACGATGAGAAGGAGCAGACCCTGAATCAGTTGCTCGTCGAGCTCGACGGCTTTGACTCATCCAAAGGGCTCGTATTGCTCGGCGCGACGAACCGCCCGGAGGTCCTTGATCCGGCGCTGCTGCGCGCCGGGCGCTTCGATCGTCAGGTCGTCGTCGATCGACCGGACAAGACCGGACGTATCGCGATACTCGCGGTCCACATGAAGAAGATCGCGCTCGCCCCCGGTCTCGATGCGGCGAAGGTCGCCGACCTGACGCCGGGCTTCACGGGAGCGGAACTGGCCAACCTGTGCAATGAAGCCGCACTCGCAGCCACTCGCCGCAATGGCGATGCGGTGACACTCGAGGATTTCACGGTGGCGATTGAGCGCATCGTCGCCGGCCTGGAGAAGAAGAACCGCGTGCTGTCGGTCAAGGAGCGCGAGGTCGTCGCTCATCACGAGATGGGCCATGCGCTGGTCGCAATGGCCCTGCCTGGGTCCGACCCGGTGCACAAAGTGTCCATCATTCCGCGCGGCGTCGCGGCGCTTGGGTACACGATCCAGCGCCCGACCGAGGAACGCTATCTGATGACACGCGCTGAACTGGAAAGCCGCATGTTGGTGCTCCTCGGTGGGCGGGCCGCCGAAGAACTGATCTTCGGCAACGTTTCGACCGGCGCCGCCGACGACCTACAGAAGGTGACCGCCATCGCCCGCGCGATCGTGACAAGTTACGGGATGCACGGTGAACTTGGCAACGTCGTGTACGAGAAGGAACGGCAGAACTTCCTCGGCCAGGTCGCGCCGAGCTTCGGCGACAAGCCGTACAGCGAGGCGACAGCACGCGAGATCGACCTCGCCGTGCGCGGCATTGTGGCCGACATGTACCGGCGAACACTCGAAATGTTGCAGGCCAGGGAGTCTCTGCTGCGTAAATCGGCAGCCCAGCTGCTCGAGCGTGAGACGCTCGGGGAAACCGATCTTGAGCGCATCCGCGCGGTCGCAGCCACGCCCGTGCATCCTCTACCCAAAGCGGCCTGAGACTGTCGTGGAACTTGTCCCGCAAGTTGCCGCCGAGTTCTATTTCCACTCTGAATGGAGTCTGTCATGAAACGCATTGCCTTGTTCCTGCTGACCAACCTCGCCGTGCTCGTCACGTTGTCGGTTTTCGCCCATCTTTTCGGGCTCAACCAGTTCATCGGCGCCCAGGGCCTCGATTTCGGCGCCCTGCTAGCATTTGCCGCCCTGTTCGGCTTCGGCGGCGCCTTCTTGTCGCTGGCCATATCCAAGCGGACGGCAAAGATGGCGGTCGGCGCACGTGTCATTGAACATCCGACGACCTCGACCGAAGTCTGGCTGGTGACCACCGTCGCCCGCCAGGCAAAGGCGGCTGGCATCGGCATGCCGGAAGTGGCGGTCTACGAATCGGAGGAGGTCAATGCCTTCGCGACGGGCATGAGCAGGAACAGCGCGCTGGTGGCGGTGTCGACTGGCCTGCTGCAGCGCATGACCCGTGACGAAGCAGAAGCCGTGCTCGGCCACGAGGTTTCGCACGTCGCCAACGGCGACATGGTGACGCTGGCCCTGATCCAGGGCGTCGTCAACACCTTCGTCATCGTCATTGCGCGCGCCGTCGGCTGGTTCGTCGATCGCGTACTTCTGAAGAACGAGGAAGGCCCCGGCATCGGCTATTACGTGACCTTCTTCGTGCTCGAGATCGCCCTCGGCATTCTCGCGTCCGGGATCGTCATGTGGTTCTCGCGCCGTCGCGAATTCCGCGCCGACGCGGGCGGTGCCGACTTGGCCGGCCGCACGAAAATGATCGCAGCACTGGAACGACTGCAATCGCTGCAGGGGGCCCCGCAACTCCCGGAGCGGGTCGCCGCATTTGGAATCTCGGGTGGCGGCAAGTCCGGTTGGGCGAAGTTCTTCTCCACCCATCCGACGCTCGATGACCGAATTTCCGCACTGCGAGCGAACGGTGCCGCACGGCAGCTTGCGCGCCACCCGTTCGGTTCCTGAAACGGCCGCGATGCCAGAGCATGCCTCTGCTCGCGCCGGTGGGTTGGCCGAACCGAAGTGTCCTGCCATGGTGGTGAGGCCAGCCGCGGATATCGGGCACCGAACCGCGCCACTCACCGGGCGTTTTGGCCGATACACGATGCTTGCCGGCGCCGCCGCCGTCTGGAGCATGGCCGGACTCACGTTGTGGATCGGGGCTGGCGTAGTGTGTCCGCACGGCACCTGCCGAGTGCTCGAGCTCGATCGCCAGCTTCTCGGGGCGCTAGACGCGCTGCAGCGGCCATGGCTCGGCGCCATCCTGACGGCAGCCACCTGGCTCGGGTCGATCGCCGTGCTGCTGCCCGCCGCGCTAGGGCTGGCGTGGCGGTACCGGCGCCGCGGGCCGCCCGGTGCTGCCCTTCTGCTGCCCATCGCCGTGGGCGGGGCGTGGTTACTCGCCCATGCGGGTAAGCTGCTCGTGGTCCGGCCACGTCCGGATCTGTACCCGGCGTTGATCGAGATGCCTGCCGACCTCTCGTTCCCGAGCGCGCACACCATGCAGATCACAGCATTCGCGTTCGCCTGGGTGCTCGCAGCGGGCTCACGGCCCGGATGGGCAGCCGTTGCTGCCGCGGCGCTGATCATTCTCGTGGTTGCGCTTTCGCGGCTCTACCTGCAAGTTCATTTTCCAAGCGACGTGGTGATTGGAATGATCGCGGGCGCCGCCTGGGCGGTTGGGTTGCGCCTCGCGCTGGGAGCGCGCGCATGAGGCACAAGTTTCTCGGAACCGGCGACCCCGGCTATCACCCGCTGCGCAAACTGCGCACCGTGATCTCCGGCCTTCGCTACGCGGTGGTTTACGATTTCTCTGTTGCTTACAAGCTGGTGCTGTCCGCGCTGGTACTTGCGGCGGCGTTCGTCCTGCGGGCGTGGGTCGACCTGCTGCTGATCCTGGTGGTCACCGCACTTGTCCTCGTCGCCGAGATTCTCAACAGCGCGATCGAGGCGCTCTGCGATTTTGTCGAGACGCGGCACAACGAGAAAATCAAGTTGATAAAGGACATTGCTGCGGCCGCCGTCGGCATCAGCCTCTTCGCCTGGCTCGTCGTTATGACGATTGAAACCAGCCGATTTTGGCAGGCGATGAGGTTCTCATGAGCGCAAAGCCGATACACAGTTCGCTTGCAGCGCCTGGACAGACTCTGTCGGGGCGGATGAAAGCCTTTCTTCAAAGGGTGCGCCGCGTGATGCCCACGCGTGAGGAAGCCCGCAGACAGCGGGCGTTGCGTTGGCTCGGACCGCTCCTGGAGCGCGAGTGGCTGTGGCGCATGAATCGCCGAGCCGTGGCAAGTGGTGTCGCACTGGGTGTGTTCTTTGGCATCATCGTTCCAGTGGCGCAGATCCCATTTGCCGCAGCAGGCGCCCTCCTGATGCGCGCGAATCTGCCGGCTGCGGCACTGGCCACCCTGGTCTCCAATCCCCTGACTGTCGCACCCATCTACTGGCTGGCGCATCGTACCGGCGTAGCCATCCTCGACCGCTCAGGATCCGAGCAGGTTGTTGCGCCGACGGCTGATGACATGGAAGCCGCGCACATCACGTCAGCAGACTGGATCCAGCGTATTGCAGATATCGGAGCGCCGCTCATGTTGGGCCTGTCACTGTTCGCTGCATGCGGGGCTGTGCTTGCCTATCTCGCGGTGCGGCTCATCTGGCGATGGAGCGTTTTATGGCAGCGCCGGCGCCCTCGCGCGTTCAGCGAAAGTGACGCCTAAGCATGCTTTCGCGCCGTTGCATCGACACTGACCTTAGGTAACCCGAGCGTGACAGCTGAAGAGCAAGGCCGCAGGCAAGTTCGGCAGTGCCGCCATCGGCGTGGCGGTTTCCCTCGAATGAACTTTTCCCCTCGAAAGGGAAAATTGAGGTCACTCGACCGCGCAAATCGATAGTCCTCGATAGATACCAAAAGACTTCTTCTCACTCCCACTCGATGGTGGCGGGCGGCTTGCTCGAGATGTCGTAGACGACGCGGTTGATGCCGCGCACTTCGTTGATGATGCGGTTGGACACGCGGGCGAGCAGTTCGTAGGGCAGCTCCGCCCAGTGCGCAGTCATGAAGTCGGTCGTCTGCACGGCGCGCAGCGCAACGACATGCTCGTAGGTCCGCCCGTCGCCCATCACGCCCACCGAGCGCACCGGCAGGAACACCGCGAACGCCTGCGCGGTCAGGTCGTACCAGCTTATCTCGCCCTCGACGCCCTCCACCTTCCTCGCGCGAAGCTCGTCGATGAAGATCGCGTCGGCGCGGCGCAGCAGCTCGGCGTAGTCGCGCCTCACCTCGCCGAGGATGCGCACGCCGAGCCCCGGCCCCGGGAACGGATGCCTGAACACCATCTCGCGCGGCAGCCCGAGCGCGAGCCCCAGCTCGCGCACTTCGTCCTTGAACAGCTCGCGCAGCGGCTCGAGCAGCTTCAGGTGAAGCGTCTCGGGCAGTCCGCCCACGTTGTGGTGCGACTTGATGGTGTGCGCCTTCTGGGTCTTCGCCCCGGCGGATTCGATCACGTCGGGGTAGATGGTCCCCTGCGCCAGCCACTTCACCTTCGGGAACCTGGCCGCCTCCTCCTGGAACACGTTCACGAACTCGCGCCCGATGACCTTGCGCTTCTGCTCGGGATCCGCCACGCCGGCGAGCTCGCGCATGAAGCGCGCGGAGGCATCCACCATGTCCACCCTGACCCCGAGGTGGCGCGCGAAGGTCTCCATCACCTGCTCGGCCTCGTTCAGGCGCAGCAGGCCCGTGTCGACGAACACGCAGGTGAGCTGGTCGCCGATCGCGCG
>Ga0209514_10003126_pt1 | contig 24244 bp, 22 predicted proteins | sample Subgrocontami58m_FD_187452 | JGI IMG/M metagenome (GOLD analysis project Ga0209514, IMG submission 187452) | Subsurface groundwater microbial communities from S. Glens Falls, New York, USA - GMW37 contaminated, 5.8 m (SPAdes) (version 3) | ecosystem: Environmental > Aquatic > Deep subsurface >...
CCTGCGGCGGCCCGTCCCGGCCAAAGCGCGGAACACGACGATCACAATGATCGCGCCGACTACCGAGACGAAGATGCTCTCGAAGTTGAGCCCGGTCACGTCCAGCTCCAGCAGCCGCGATAACAGCCAGCCACCGACAACTGCGCCGATCATCCCGACGATGATGTCGCCGAGAATTCCGTAGCCCCCCGCTCCCATGAGCCTGGTGGCGATCCAGCCAGCGATGAGCCCCACAATGATCCAAACAAGTATGGTCATGGCAACCTCCACTTTCCTGATGCACTAGCCTTGCTGCTCCATCCGCATCACGTGCGGACTGGTCCTACTAATAGCGTATCCCTAATCCAGGACGCCTGTCGTCTATCGAAAGGCTTATTCAGGGATTAAGGCATCGGGACCAGGGTCAGCTATAGTCCAGTACTCCTACGACTAACAAACAGGTTGTAGAGAAGGACGATCACAGCCAGGACAATTAGAAGGTGGATCAACCCTCCGCCGATGCTGAAAACGGATAAGCCCAGAAACCACATTACGACCAGAATAACAGCGAGCGCCCAAAGAATTGACATTTGACGGTACCTCCTTCGTGTAACTTATTCCACTGTTGCTAACATCGTTGTATGCTTAGTCTAAGCCGACTGTCGTCTGTCTAAAGGCTTATTTAGGGATTAGGCATTGGGGCCGGGGGTTATATGTGATGCTTTAGATAGCCGCCGAAATGACGGTTGCCGTCATTGCGAGGCCGGGGTTTAATGCCAACCTTGCCGGGAGCCTGCAGGCCGAAGCAAACTCATGGCGGTAGGCTGGGATTGCTTCGCTACCGCTCGCAATGACGCTGCTGATATGGCAAGTGACGCTGCTGATATGGCATTGGTACCGGGTTTACGGTGAAGGGTTATAGGGTATAGCAGTGGGACCGGAAGTCGATCAGGCGGCGCTGGCCGGGGCTAAGACCACGAACCGGCTAACGGATCAGGGGAAAAGGATAGAGTATGCGGCCTTTACGAGATGTCGATCGTCTCGCCTTGGGCCTGGCCGCGTTGTGGGTTCAACTGCAGCCGCGTGGGGCTAATTTCGACCATCTCGGACCACGCCGCTGCGGGGGTCCCGGCAAGGGCGAGTCCCTCGGGGTACTCGCGGGGCTTAAGCAAACGCGCGGCCCCGCGCACCTGCCAGGTGTCAGCGGTGCCCACCACGGCCCTACTGCTCTCCAGGTTGAACAGCAGGTCCGAGGTCCTGGGCACGAGCACGTAAAGGGCGAGGCCCACCGACTCGCAGGCCAAGATCTCGGACTGGATGTCCGCCGGGCCGAAGGCTGAGAGCACGATCTGACGCGCAGTCGAGAGCGCCTCGCTGGCCCGTTGTTGCAACTGACGTAGCATTGGTCCCCTCCCACCAAACAAGAAGCCGGTTTCCCCCTTGCACTCTCAGCATAGGCGTAAGCCGGCCGGGGTGTCATCTGTCGAAAGTCTAATATGCGGGGTTATTCTTGCTCAAGAAGCCCACGTCTCCTGGCCCGGGCCACGGCCTCGGTGCGGTTGCGCGCCCCGGTCTTGCCGAGGATATGGCTGATATGCGCCTTGACGGTGCCCACGCTGACCGTCAGTTCTTCGGCGATCCGCTGGTTGGAGGCGCCATCTGCCAGAAGACGGAGGACCTCAACCTCGCGGGCGGTGAGCGCCTCAGCACCGCTCTGCATCTTCGCGGTCCCTCGATCGATCGCCCGTGTGTGGTAGGGGGCAGCCTCGCCTGCGCTCCGTCCTGGAGATGCAATGGCCGCCAAGAGGCGGGCGACGTACCGGGGAGCGGTCCCGCGCGCGGCCACCTGGCGGAGCAGCGTAGCCATCTGCTCGCCGTGGTCCGCGAACGTGCGGATGTAACCCTCCGGCTCGCCCAGTACCAGCGCCCGCTCCAAGGAGCTGAGCGCTAGTGCTAGCTTACCACTCTCGTGCAGGGCCAGTGCCTGGAGCGCCAGGATCTCGATCACGACCCCGAAGCGTCCGGCTGCCTCGGCGGGACCCAGTAGCCGCGCCAGGAGATTGGACGCCTCGGCCGCCTCGCCACGCGCCAGGCGTATCCGTGACAGGCTCAGGCATTCCCGCTCGTCGGGCAGGCCAAAGTCGCTCACTTCCCCCACGCGATGCTCCTGCGCCCAGGTCTCCGCATCCGCCAGCCGGGCCAGTGCCACCAGAAGGTCAGCCCGTTCGGCAAGCAGAAGCCGGCGCATCACGGTCAGGCTTTGCTCCGCAACCGTATCGATCGCCCTCTCGATCATGGCCAGCCCGGCCTGTACATCCGCCCTCGCCCGGTGCAACTGCGCGAGCCCCCAATAGGTTGCAGCCAGGACGTCTACGTACCCGCTCTGCTCCCCCAGTTCCAGGGCCTGCCCCAGGTAGCTCGCAGCGCCGTCGAGATCATCCAATTCGCGCCTCAGATGGCCGAGGTAGGCGTACAAGATCCCCAGCGTCGGTACCGTTCGTGCCGGGGCCGCAGATAGCTCTGCCACCAGGTCCAACGCCCGCCGGCAGACTTGCTCCGCCTCCCGGAGGCGCCCACGCAGCATCTGGGTCCGAGCCAGGTAGGCCGAGGAAAGCGTGACCATGTGCAGGCTCCCGGTGGCCAGACTCAGATTAACCGCGTCGGCGAAAGCAGCGCTTGCCGGGACCACGTTGCCGGTCAAAAGGTAGGCGTCCCCGAGGTTGAAGGCGGCGAGGCTCCGTATGAACGGCTCGTTGTGGGGCAGGTTTGAAAGGGCCAGCCGGGCGTACTCGATGGTGCGTAGCGCATCGGTCCTCTGGGAGGCGATGCTCGCCCGGACTGCCGCGATCTGGCCTTGCAGGTTCTGGGAATCCGGTTGCGGCACGCCCGCAAGCGCGCCCTCGGCGCTCTGGAGGTAGGATTCCGATGCTTCCGGTTGCCCGACCAGGGCCAGGGCCCGGCCTACGAGGACGGACAGGTGGGGTCTGCCCTGCACCAGCGCCTCCGGCAATCGGTTGGCCCAGTTTAGCAAGGCGACGATCCCGCCCTGTCCGAGCAGGCGGGGGGCGTGCTCCTCGACCAGTCTCGCCGCCTCCTCGAAGTCCTGGGCCGATAGGAGGTGGCCGATCGCCACGTCCACCAGCCCCTGCCGCTGGTACCACTGGCTGGCCCGGCGGTGTAGCTCCGGGACGTTGCCAGGCTCCTCCGCTTCCAGACGATTGCGTAGACACTCCGCGAACAGGTGGTGGTAGCGATACCAGCGACGCTCATCATCGAGAGGCGTCATAAACAAGTTGGCGCGTTCCAGGCGCATCAGGACCGCGGCGCTGTTGCTGCGCCCGGTTACCGCGTCGCAGAGCGGGCCGCCGATCTCGCTCAGGATCGAGGTCCGCAGGAGGAAGAGCCGGTCTTCCTCGGGTTGGAGGCTCAAGACCTCATCGACGAGGTAGTCCACGATGTAGCGATGGGTGCCCGTTACCGTGGCGACCAGGCTCGCCACTTCTGGGCGTTCCTGGAGGGAGACGGCGACAAGCTGCAGCGCGGCAATCCAGCCCTCGGTGGTGGACTGGAGAGCCGTCACGTCCCCGGCGGTGAGGTCCAGGCCCATGGCTCGGTTCAGGAACGTGTCAGCTTCTTCGAAGGTGAAGAGGAGTTCGGGGCTGCGGATCTCGACGAGTTGATCGCGCGCCCGCAGGCGGCTGAGGGGCAACGGCGGGTCGGAGCGCGTGGCGATGACGAGGTGCATCTGCGGGGGCAGGTTGCCGAGGAGAACGGCGACGGCGTCGTGGACCGCCGGCGCGCCGATGGTGTGGTAGTCGTCCAGGACGAGGATCAGGTCGTCGGGCACGCTGCCAAGTTCGTTGAGGAGCGAGGTGAGTACCGTCTTGGTCGGCGGGGGGTGCGGGTGCGGGGACCGGAGCATGGCCAGGGCAGCCGAACCCAGGCCCTCGTGCACTCCGTCGAGGGCCGCCACGACGTACGTGAAGAACCGCACCGGGTCGTTGTCGTCCTCGTCGAGCGAAAGCCAGGCGATAGGGACAGCCTGCGCCGCCCCAGCCAGCCACTCACCGAGCAACGTGGTCTTGCCGAACCCAACCGGGGCGGAGATAAGGGTCAGCGCCCGGTTGAGCCCGGTGTTCAGCTTCTCGGTCAGGCGCGGCCGGGAGACGATGCTGGCCCGCACCCGCGGCCGGCGAAGTTTCGTGGCCAGGAGCGGGGTCTGACCCAATGGGTTCGCGGTAGAGGTGTCGGGCTTCTCCATCTGCCCTATTTTACACCAAACCCTGCCTTTGCAGAAAGAGGTTGTGGCTTCAGTCGCGTTGCCAAATCTTTGGCTTCAACTGCCATTTCTCGTTCCACGTGCTTATCACCTTATCCCGTACTTCCTTCGGGAAACAGGTCTCGAACGTGATCCGTCGAGGTATGGTATCTGGATCCCTATCCATTCTCCACGTAGCATCTATGTACATGGTCGACGTCAAAGCTGACGCATAGTCGTGATTCTCGGTGAGTCCCAGTGGCTTGTTTATCCTTGGCGATATGTAGTAGTCCCGGATGAAGTTCGCTTTGAACGTTCTATCGGTAAGCGCCAGAATCAGGTCCTCCGAATCCACATCTGGGTCCACAAATATTAGCTGTCTGACAAACGAGCTATTCCCCAGGACCAGGTCTGAGGCCCGACCTTGCAAGCCAGGTATCGGCTGTGCGGCCAGGCATACAATCGCGAGGACCAACCTGCCTTCGACGGGGAGGCTGACCCATTTTACGGGCACGCCACGGCTGCGCAGCAACGCGGTCAATTCGGCTGAGTGCAGCATAGATAGCAGGCACATGGTATCGCTGGGCCTGGCTCCCTCTACGACGAAAGGCATGATGGGGTCCTGGCGTTGGGTGATGCACTCGACCCGATAGACGGCACGTTGTCTCTTAGGGGTGTAGTATGATATCGAAGCGAAAGGTCCTTCCTCCGCCGTCTCGCCGGGGTAGATATGTCCTTCCAGCACTATCTCGGCATCGGCGGGGACCAGTATGTCGCTCAGCTTAGCCTTGACCAGGGGAACCGAGCGGAGGCCCAGGCCTCCCGCCAGGGCGTACTCGTCGCTATCCTCTGGGGTATCCAGGCAGGCGGCCATGGTCATCTCCGGCGGTGGGCCTATAACGACGGCAAAAGGCAGCGGTTGGGCCGTTTCGGCATACTTTGCGATCATCTTCTCGACGTGTCGAGGGTGGGTGAGGCGATGGGGGATACCTTGGACCAGGGTGTTCTGGCCCAGGAGCATGAGCCGATAGACGCCAACGTTGGTCCAGGCTCTGTCGGCATCGCGGGTAAGGACGACGTGTGAGGTGAGATATCTGCCGCCGTCTTTGGCGTGGATTCTGGGGATAGGATACTGGTAGAGGTCGACGTCTTCGCCCTCGATGACGACTTCCTGGCAGGGGCCGGCGTCCAGCTCGACGGCTCGGATAGGAGCGGTTCGCCTATCGATAAGCGTTTCGAGGACCTCGTCGTAATGGGTATCGGCGTCTAGGCCGAGGGCCATGGCGATGCGGCCCTGCATTCTGCGGGTTTGCTGGGGCCATTCGATGAAGCCTGGGCCGGCAAAGGTAGCGCCGACCAGGGGGATGTCGGGGTAGCCTTTGACGTGGTTGAACTGGACGGCTGGGCCGCCGACTCTTTGGGACATAGCAACGATGGCGCCCGCCTGAAAGTCGGGCTCGATTGGTTCATCTATGGTGTGCAGCTCGTTGCCGTCTTTGAGATCGCCAAGGAAGTCTCTAAAAGCGCCCATAACACATTGCTCCTGAGGTTAATCAAATATCCGCATCCAGCCAGGAGCGGTTAGACCTGGCTTCCTCGGTAAAGCCCAGGCGCTCCCAGTTCTGGAGTACCCAGTCCTGGGTTTCCCGAGGGAACAGGCTTTCGAAGGATAATCTCCTTACTCCCAGCGGTGGCTCCTCTTTGGTCGTGGCGTCGATCAGCAACTTGTTCGAGAGTATGACGCCGGGGCCACAGTATTTCTCCCGGTCTTCCTCTTCCATCCAGGACGATTCGATGGTCATTACCGGGTACTTGAAGGGCGACTTGACAACATCCCTGGCGGGGTTCGTTTGGGTAAACAGCGCTTCGTACCAGTCTCCCACGTCCAGGTGATTGACGTCGTCATCGAAAAACGATTGAGCAGCGAACACCCCACCGAGGCCTGGCTGGCCCAGGACCTTATTGTACAGGTCTTCCATGAACCCAGGATAATCCTCGGGGAGTTTTTTCTTGATCACAGGATGGCGGCTGGTTGCCCCGGTACGGACAGGGGCACCGGCTGAGCCGAGCCTGATCGGCAGGCCCAGTGTTCTGACCTGGACGAAATGGGCATATGGGTGAAGCGTTTCTTGCAGGCTGTCCGCGCCGGCGCACAGAGCCGTGTGTATGTCGGGAAGGATAGGGTTCCGGCGATGGGTGATGCAATGGACCCTGATGGCGAAGAACGGCTGTCTAGGGCCGGTGGAGAAGCCGAAAGTCTCGATCTTGGGGCCTTCCGGCAGTCTTTCATGGGGTCTGATCTCCCCTTCGATGATCATTTCGGCCTGTGCCGGGACGAGCAGGTCGGACGTTTCTGCTTTCACCAGCTCCACGGGCGATCCGCGCAATCCGCCTGCCAGATCGAACTCCGTGACTCCCGGGGGCAGTATCATTCCTGCCGCCAGGCTAATGGCCGGGTCTCCGCCTAAAGAGATTGCTACAGGCATGCTGTCGCCGCGCGCCTCGTACTTGTTAGTGTAGATAGCGCGGAAATTGGTGTGGGCGTATGGCGTGATCACAAGTCGGTTTCTGGAATAGACCTCGATGGCGTACTGGCCGGTGTTGAGCCAGCTCGAATCGGGGTCCTTGACGGTAGTTGCGCCGGAGAAGATGTATCTGCCGCCGTCTCCGATAGCATGATAGGTAAAAGGGTACTCGATAAGGTTGATATCTTTACCTTTGACGACGACTTCTTTGCAAGGTCCGGTGGCGACCTCGACGGGTCGGAGCATGCTGGTCATCCGTGGCGCCAGCTCGCGGAACCAGCTAGGTCGGTCGACATTGGGGTCAATGCCGAAGGCGACGGCGCAGCGCTTGTGGGGTCTTACGAAGGTACCCGAGAAATGCCCCACTAAGGCTCTGCTGCCTGGACAGCCTTTCACATTGTTGAACAACAAGGCGGGGCCGTTGAAGCGGCCGCTGATGACGTCGTAAGCTGGAATTTCGAAGTTCCAGTCAACCTCGTCGTCGATCTCGACCAGCTCTCCGACCTTCTTAAGATCATCGATGAAATCCCTCAGATCGTAGCCCATAATCTGTTTATACCTCCCCGTACTTGCTGTCGGTTGGTCGGCGGCAATGGCGGGGGGACGCCCCCCAAGCCCCCCGGCCTGCTGGCTCCCCGTACTTGCTGTCGGTTGGTCGGCGGCAATGGTGGGGGGACGCCCCCCCAACCCCCCGGCCTGCCGGCTCCCCGTACTTGCTGTCGGTTGGTGGGCGGCGATGGCGGGGGGACGCCCCGCGAGCCCCCCGGCCTGCTGGCTCCCCGTACTTGCTGCCGGTTGGTCGGCGGCAATGGCTCTGAAGCAGTGAGATCAGCCTTGGTGTGCTACTTAAAGCCGTATTGCGACCATTTCTTTTCGACGATATCCAGGAACTCCGGCGGGGGGGTCGCCAGGCCTCTCTTGTAGCCTTCGTCATACGGAGCAGGCTTCTCCGTGCAATCGAAGACGGCATAGGATATGTGGCCGGAGCGCTTGCCCTCGTGTCCGACCCATAGCATAGACGGATCGAGTAGGGCTCCGGGAATATCCCTCACGATGGTGATGTCTCTTGACGGCTGAAACTTGACGGACATACACCACATCAGGTCGTGCATGTTGTGAACATCCACGTCGTCGTCCACGATGAGCACGTTCTTGACCAGGACACCGGCTTTCACACACTTGACGGCCAAGCCGATCTTCCTTTGCAGGCCCGGCGCTCTGAGCCGGGCCTTCTTGTCGACCGAGACGGCCGTCGTGAAACTGTAGCTGGAAAGGACGGCGACGTCGCTAACTTCGGGAATGAGGGCATTCAACTGGCGATAAAGTTCGACTTCGCTGACGAAATTTCCAAGGCCATGTCCTTCGCTCGGCGATAACGCCATATACATGTAGCGATAGATAGGGTCTTTCCGCATGGTAATCGCCTTGATATTTACGATAGGGCACATTCTGTAGCCCGAATAGTAGCCGGAGAACTCCGGAAATGGCCCCTCAAGAGCCCTAACCTCTGGATCTATCAAGCCCTCGATAATCATCTCCGCAGTGGCGGGCACTAGTATTTCGTTGGTTTCGCACTTCACGACCTCCAGAGGCTGGCCGGTGAATGCCGACCAGTAGTCCATCTCGTCGACCTGTGGTGGAGCTGGAATAGTTGAACACATCAAGGCCACCGGATCGGTCCCCACCACGATGGCTATGGGCATGGGTTTATTCTGTTTAAGGTACTTGGCGAAGATAACCCCTTCGTGTTGATACGGTTCAACCAGGTCAGTTAACTTGTCTTTCCCGATGAGCTGGAACCTGCGGATACCTGAATTCGTCCAGCCAGTTTCCGGGTCTTTTACGAAACTTATGCCGGCTGTCAGATAGGGCACGCTTTCGCGGGAGCCTGAAAAAGCCATGGGTATCCCGAGGAGATCGATGTCTTCCCCGAACAGCTTGACTTCCTTGCAAGGGCCATCCTCGAGGATCTTCGATTTTGTCGATCCTCCCTTGGAGATCTTCGCCGCGGTCACCCGCGTAATTTGCCTTGAGGGGGTGTCCGAAGGAATGTCCAATGCCAAGAGTCGCCTTCGTCTCGTCGTTATGCCGTCGCTAAAGATCCTCCATCCAGGGTAGCCCATGATATTCTCGTGGAGGACGGCAGGCCCTTCTGTTCTGGCGATCTTCCTGGATATGACCGCGACGTCGCCGCGAATGTCGACCTCGGTTCGATTCCTAACAAGGTCGCCAGCAGCTTCCAGTTTACTCATCCATTGGCGCAAATCCCTGAATGGAAAACCCATTTCTCGTCCGCCTCTCTTCTGAGTGCTTACTCCTTCTTCTTGAGCAACTCGTCAACCAGCTTCTGTTTCCGTTCCAATCTCGTCTGGAGGTCAGTCGTCATGATCTGCTCTTTCTTCTTGCTCTTCTCGTCGATTTCTGACATCATGGACCTCAGCATATAGCCTCTTCTGTCGCCAAGCTTCTTGGATTCAAAGATCGTCATCGGTTCGTCGTCTTCATCCTGCCTTTGCAGTATCTTGACGAACCATTCGCCGGCGCGAAATCCCCCGCGCCCTTGGAGTCGAAGTGGTACGTAGCCCTCCTGGCGCGACTGAGAAATGGCTATCTTGGCTTGGAATGCCTCCTGGGTGTCCTCATCGATCACGGTCTCTTCAAAAATCACATCTTCGCATTCGGTGAACTTGTCGAGATGCTCTTCAGGAACAAATACTCTGTACGTTTTGTCTTCCATGCCGGTCACCCCATCGTATCATGCTAGACTCTTGCCTGAACTCGCCAGTTCTCAATGCGCGAAGACTGGTACTCTGTAACATAGGTTTTGACTGAGTTGGGCCATTTCCTGTGTTACAGACCACTAGAGCTATCCCTCACATTGCTTGATAACCGCGTCGGCTACGTTCACTATCACCCGTGCCTCTTGGCTATCGGGATAGCGAAGAACGAACGGCCAACCGTCGTCCAACGTGGTGCTCACATTCAGGGACATTGGTATCTTGCCCAGGAAGGGGACCCCTTCGTCCTTGGACAGTCTCTCTCCTGCCCCACTCGAGATTAGGGAAACCGGCGCATTGCAGTTCGGACAATTGGTGTCGCTCATGTTCTCCACTATGCCGGTGATGGGGACCCCGGCTCTACTCAAAATGTAAAGGCATTTCCGAGCCACGTTCTGGGAGATCCCCGACGGGACGGTCACAACCAGCGAAGAGCCGATGTCCGGCATGTATTTCAAGATGTTGACCGTTTCGGAGCTTGTGCCGGTAGGTATGTCTGCTATCAGGTAGTCGATGCCTTCATAATCTACGGAGCACAGCAACTCTTCGGTCGCGTTCCTCTTCATGTCGTGAAACCAGATGATGACTTCGTCTGGATCCAGGATCAGGCCCGTAGATACGACTTTGATCCCCCACTTGCTCTCGTAGGGGACCAGTCCAGCGTCGCCTATCATCAGGCGGGCCTCCTCCGGGACACCCAACATGAGGGGGATAGCCGGGCAATCGTAGACTTGGTCCAGGATGCAAACTTTGCGTCCCTTCTGCGTCAAGGCAGCGGCGAGGTTAGCAGCCAGCATGGATTTGCCTACTCCCCCTTTGCCCCCAAGTACTACGACTTTGTGCTTAACGTTCTTCAGGTTTTCCCTGATCATGGCCAGAATGCCTTTCGTCTGGAACAGTTCCTTGAAGGACAAATCGCACTCGAAGTACTTCTCGCAGTCCTCGCATTTTCTGTTACAGCCTTCACTGACGTTTATGTTTCTCAGACCCGTTACCATAGCCACCTAAATTCTCCCGCTTTCTACTGGCAACAGTTCAACTGGCGGCAGTCCAGCCGAATAAGTTCGGCGTTGGAGCCGGTTTCCACAGCCACTGAACTCTCCCGCGTCTTACTTTTGCGATACTATCTCTTCTAAATAGCTCGCTATACCCGTCATCATTTTGGAGACCGGATTGTCGGGAAACTTGTACACAAAGGGAACTCCCTCGTCACAGGCGGCGCTTACCTCGGGATGCAGCGGCAACCGGCCGAGAAACGGTACCCCTAGCTCGGTGGCCAGGTCCTCTCCGCCGCCTCTCTTCAAGAAGTCAAACTCATGACCGCACTCGTGGCAAATGTATCCACTCATGTTCTCGATGATGCCCAGCACCTTGCTGCCGGCCTTCGCCGAGAGGATTGTCGCTCGTCTGGCTGCCAGTTGTGAAACCTTGGGGGGCACCGTTACCGTCACGGTTCCATCCAGGTCTGGGATATATTGGAGCAGATTGCACGCATCAGAACTGGTTCCCGGGGGAAGGTCTACGATCAGGTAATCTCTTTCCCCGTAGTCCACGTTGGCTATGAACTCCTCGGTAGTCCCTCGTCGCATCTCGTGAAACATGGTGATAACGTCATCGGGGTAGATCAAGCCGATAGAGATGACCTGCATGCCCAGGCCTAGCGAATCCTCGGCGGGGATGATCCCGCGGGCGCCGAATCCGAGCCTTTTCTCACCCTGGATCCCCAGCATTCGCGGGACACTTGACCCGTCGAAATCCTGGTCCAATATGGTGACCTTTCTCCCCATCATAGCCAGGGCTGCCGCCAGGTTTACGGTAACGGTGGACTTGCCCACTCCCCCTTTTCCGCCGGAAACGGAAATCTTATGTTTTATTCCGGCCATTTTCTTTACGCCCTGAGCCATTCTCCGCCGACCGTATATCTTGAATCTTCTCTCGTCGTTGCAATCGAAAAATCTCTCGCAGTTCTCGCAGCGGTGATCGCACCGCAACTCCACGTTGAAGCTTATGACTTGCCTAGCATCGGTCTGAGGCACCGCAATATCCTCCGTCCTTCGTTCGATTAATAGTTAGATCGGCTTCGAAATGTCTCCTGTCGGAACCCTCATGATGAGTATGTCGATCAGCGATTCCACCCCACTCTTCTCTTTCGCCTCCTCGGCTGTATCGCCGAACCCGGCTACACTCCTGTCTACGATCCCTATCCATTTACCTCCGTACTTGTTTTGAAGCTGCTCGAGGTGCTGCTCCACCCACTCTCTATTCTCGACAAGTTTGGCTACCTTGTGCTGGTACTCAGTCCGGGTTTTCCAATCGATCATCTGTCGCTGTCCCTTCTTGGGTTTTCCAATCCTAGCTGAAGCCGTATTCCTGCCAGTTCTCCTCTACCCTATCTACGAATTCCTGGGGCGGCGTTGCTAAGCCGCGCTTGTAACCCTCGTCATAGGGGGCGGCCTTCTCAGTGCAGTCATAAAAGGCGTAGGACGTGTGGCCGGAGTATTTGCCGCCATGCCCGACCCACATTTCGGATGGATCGAGGTATGTGCCTGGAACGTCCTCGATCACAATGACGTCTCTAGCTGCCTGGAACTTCACGGAGAAACACCACATCAGGTCCTGCATGTTGTGAACATCCACGTCGTCGTCCACGATGAACACGTTCTTGGACATGAAACCGGCTTTTACCGCTCTGACGGCTAGACCCACCTTCCTTTGCAGGCCCGGCGCTCTGAGCCTCGCCTTCTTGTCAACGGCAATGGCTGTCGTCATGGTGCGTGTTGACAGGACGGCCACGTCGCTAACCTCGGGGATGAGGCTTTTCAACTGTCGATATAGCTCGATCTCACACACAAAATCGCCGACATGATGGCCCTCGCTCGGCGGCAAAGACATAAACATATAGCGGTAGATCGGGTCCTGCCGCATGGTGATCGCCTTGACCTTTATGACAGGGCACAGCCTGTAGCCGGAGTAATAGCCGGGAAACTCGGCGAACGGCCCCTCGAGCGTTCTAACGTCAGGGGCTATTTCGCCCTCGATTACGATCTCCGCGGTAGCCGGTACGAGCATATCGTTGGTTTCGCACTTCACGACGTCTATGGCCTGGCCGGTTAATTTCGACCAGTAGCTTATTTCGTCGACTTGATCGGGAGCTGGGAACGTGGAACAGAGCAAGGCCACCGGGTCGGCGCCCAGGACGACGGCGATTGGCATAGGCTTGTTTTGCTTGAGGTACTTGGAAAAGATCACACCTTCGTGCTGATAGGGCAAGACCAGGTCACATAACTTATCTTTCCCAACAAGCTGGAATCGCCGTATCCCAATGTTGGTCCACCCAGTTTCCGGGTCCTTGACAAAGCTCATTCCTGCCGTTATATAGGGCAAGGTTTCGCGCTCGCCGGTAAAAACCATGGGTATCTTCAGCAGATCGATATCTTCTCCGAAAAGCTTGATCTCCTTACAGGGACCGGTGTCCACGACCCTCGGCTCGATTGCCGGCCCTTTCACAATCCTTTCCGCCACGACCTTAGTAGTGTCCTTTGCCGGAAGATCCAGCGCCCAGAGGAGCCGTCGCCTTGTCGCCAGTGTATCGGACAGAATTCTCCAACCAGGATAGCCCGTGACGTTCTCGTGCAGAATTGCTGGGCCACCGGTCCGGGCAATCTTCCTGGATATGGCGGCAATCTCACCTCGAATGTCGACCTCCGTCTGATTCTTGACCAGATCCCCCTGCTCGCCCAGATAATTCATCCATTCGCGCAGATCTCTGAACGGAAAACCCATGTCTTGACTTGCCTCCCTTCCGGATCGAATGCCCCTTGCAACTTGTTGCGCTTCACATTGAGATAACGCTTCTTCTTCTTTTCGACGCTTAGTGGTCCATCCGGGAAATAACTACTCCAACTGGAGGCCGACCGCCGTGTCCGCCCGCCACCCCGCCCCGTGGCGGACGGCCCTGTCCGCCACTACGGGGAATTTGGTGGATGCACCAGAATCTGGCGGACGCACCAATAGAACGAGCCGTGCGCCAGGTTCATTATGTCCAGCATGCCGAGAATCAGAGAAAGTCCCATGGTGAGGAGAAACGGAGAGAGTATGGGCCATTCCGCTCCTGAACGGAATGCCACCGTCACCCTAGAGCTTTCCCTGGCTCGCGCCCAGTGGCTAACGTTGTCCGGGACCAACAGGTAGCTCCGTCAGTGTCCACGAATGAATTATACTAGCACGATAGCGACGCAAACGTCAATAGCTATCGGGAGACTGTGCTATCAGGAGAATGGGTGCCCGTCAAAGTTTTGTGCTGGAGGGTCGCATATCAGCCGAATAAATTCGGCGTTACGGCCGGCGTAGCGCCGAATGATGCGATTTGAGAAAATAACCGGGCGTAGGGGCGCCCCTGGGTGGGTGCACTGGGCGGCGGCGGGGCGTCCCCCCGTGATCCTGCGGGCCAGGGCGGCCAGGGCAATTGGCGTCAGGTAACGATCAGGACCGCGGCTATCCAGAAGAGCACCTGCACTAACAGGGCCGTAGCCAGGGCCAGGAGCGCCAGATAACGCTCTTTCAGGTGCAGTACCAGGCTCGCCAGCCCATTGCTCCCCAGCACTGCCAGGGCCATGCCGGGCAATTTGAATATCTCCAGTTTCAGGCCCACCCGGTCAACCTGGCCGCTGGGCGAGAAGTGGAGGGATAAGAAGCTCGGAATGTGAGGGTACCGGAGGCTCAGATAGGCGAAGAGGGCTAGATTTGCCAGGAAAGCCGCCATGAACATGGCCAGGGCCCAGCGGTCTCGCCAGAGAGGAAGACGGGCCAGCAGGGCTTCCTCAATCCTGGCCTTTTGCCTTGACAGCGGGCCCATTGCCACGCATGTTTCCAGGTAACGGGCGAATCTCCTGGGGTTCTCCAGGGAGAGGCCGTAGGAGCGGCCGGCCGCCTGTAGATACGTAAGGTGCGCCGGCGAAAGGTGGGTGGCATAAAAGCGGGTTGAGCCCAGGCGGTCTACGTCGCCGCAGGCCACGTGATAGGCGTACCAGTGGATGCCCCGGGCCCACTTGATAGACTTTCCCCGGCTTTCAATCAGGTGAGGGGCCTCTGCCATGGGAACGACTACCCTTTGGTGTCCCCAATGGATGGTCAGGGCATCTCTGGTGAGATGATAGTACAGTCCCCAGCAACAGTACGTACGCCAGCCGGTTAGCGTTGCCAGAACCAGGAGCAAGAAAACCCAGAGTCCGAGGAAGAAGCTGGTAAGCGAAACGGAGGTCTCGAGCAGGACCATTATCCCCATAACGGCCAAGGCCAGGGCTATCAGGAGAGCCCCCAGCCCGAACAGGAGAGGGGCTAGGCGTGGGGGCCGGAAGACCATCTACTTACGAGCAGTCTCGACCAGACTGGGCTCGACGAAGGTACACCAGTTATGGTACGCTTCCCGCTGTCCTCGCGCGATCTGTAGGTAGAGCTTCTGTAGCTTGGCGCTGACCGGGCCAATGGCGCCGCTGCCCACCGGACGGTGGTCTACGGAGAGGACCGGAGCCAGCTCGCCCGCCGTTCCTGTCAGAAAACACTCGTCGGCGGTATAGATCTCGCTCCGGTCGATGGTGCGCTCGTCGGTTTGTATCCCAAGCTCCTTTGAGGCTATCTCTATCACGCTCTGGCGCGTGATACCCACCAGGATGTTGTCGGAGACCGGGGGGGTCACCAGGCGTCCGTTTATCACCAGGAAGATGTTCTCGCCGCTCCCTTCACTGACGTGGCCGTCCCTGGTCAAGAGTATGGCCTCATCGAACCCGTTGTCCACGGCTTCCGTCTTGGCGAGGGCGGAGTTGATGTAGGCGCCGGTGATCTTGGCCCGGGCGGGGATCATGTCATCGTCCACCCGTTTCCAGGAGGAGGTGCCGCAGGCGATGCCCTTCTCCGTGTCCAGGTAAGCGCCGAAGGGGATCACGAAGATAAAGAAGCCGTCGTCCACGTTGTGGAGGCGGACTCCCAGGACCTCGGAGCACTTGTAGGCCATCGGCCGTATATACGCGTCTTCCCTGTAAGGATTCATGGCCAGAAGCTCGGTGGTCAGGCGGCAGAGCTCATCTACATCATGGGGCAGAGACATCTTCAGGATGCGGGAGCTACTGCGCAGCCTCTGGTAGTGGTCTTTCATTCGAAAGATGGAGAATCGGTCCTGGCTCCAGTAGGCCCGGATTCCCTCAAAGCACGCCGTCCCGTAATTCAGGGCGTGGGTCATGATCCCCACCTTGGCCTGCGAATGGGGGACGAATTGGCCACCAAAATAGGCGAACGACTCCATCAGCTCTAACTTCCTCCTGGGACAACCTTTGGCCCCGAACCGGGTAGCACACCAGGCATTATAGCACCTTCTTGGATGGAAGGGGAATCTTACTGCCGTTGGCTAGCGTGGCACCGGTTGACAGCATGTATCCCATCCCCCTGACGGTGACAATTAGCGTGGGGTGGGAAGGCTCTTGCTCAATCTTGCGTCGCAGGCGGTGTATGGACACGTCGACCACATTGGGCTGCCCTTCGTGCTCCGGGCCCCACACTAGACGTAAGAGGGTGTCATGGGTCAAGGGCTCGCCGGCGTTCTCCGCCAGGGCGGAAAGGAGCTCGAACTCGATAGGGGAGAGGTTCATGGGCTTCCCCTTCAGGGTGACCTCCGTCTTGATAAGGTCGATCTGCAAGCCATCAACCTCGATGACCCGCTTCTTCTGGGCATGCCGCAGCCTCTCCACCCTGCCCACAAGTCCCTCGAACTCCTCCCTCAAATGGGCGATCCGGTTCTGGGACTCCTCGTAGACCAGGGCGTTAAAGAGGGCCATCCCGGCCAGTTCCCCCAGGCTCTTGGCTTCAGTCATCCTGTCCACACCGAACTCCTCTCCCAGCAGGTAAAGCACGCCGAGGGCCTGTCCGTTGTTGGCCAGAGGCACGACCAGCAGGGACGGAAAGGGTAGAGTCCGCAGCCACTCCGGCACCACGGCGCGGTGCTTTCGAAAGTCCGGGACCGGCTGCGGTTCGAGAGTCTCCAGGGCCAGTAGTGAAGGGGAACCCTTTTCGGGCGTCTCCACGGCTTGAATAAGTTCCTTCAGCCCCAGGTCTTTGGCCCGAAGGCTGGAGGCCCGTACTATCAGCCGGCCATCCTCTTTTCGGCGCGCGGCTACCATGCCGGCCTGTACTCCCGCCAGCCTCATGGCCGAGGACAAGACTCGCTGCAGGAGGGTCTCCATCTCCAGGGTGTTGCTCAGGGCCTTAGTCACTTCCAGCAGGGTGCGGGCCCCTCTTTCCAGCCCGATGGCTTCCTGGAGGGACTCCTTCTCTCGCCTCTCTTCGAACCTCTTCTCAGCCAGGAATCCTCCAATAAAAGCAAGCAGGTAGAACAGGGGCACCTGGAAGCCGACGAAAGCCCCAAACCATTCAGCGTCGCCGGTCAGAACCGCCACTGTTGAGTAGGCCAAGCTGGATGCGGTAGCCGCCGCTAGACTGCTGGCGTATCCCAGGTGGATGGAGTAGTAGAGGATAAGGGCAGGGAGCAGGGCGAACAAGGGGCTGCCGATCCGGCCCGATATCATAAGCGCCAGGCTGACGGCGACCACGTCCGCCGCGATCATGCCATAGACAATCCAGGTTCTGGCAAAACGAGGCAGGATGACGGCTCTGAGGAGTATGACGTAGACCAGGTAGCCCAGGGCCAGAAGGACCGCCGGCAGCCATTGGTCCAGCCGGGCCAGGTAGAGGCCAATCGCCGACAGCAGCACCGCCGCAAGGCGTAGCTTTAGTGCTTCCTTTTCAGTTTGGAGTATGATTTCCATCGGCCCCTTGTCCTCAGGTGGATTCTATCATGACGCCTTCAACAGGCGCACACCACGCACCAGGGCACTGGCAGAGAAGAGGCTGGCAGGGCCCTTCCGGCCCTGCCAGCCTCTAGCTATCTGGCGTTCCCAGCCCCACGCTTAGCCCGCATCGCACCGCATGGAGCCACGCTGCGCCATCCTTACCCAGACGCCCGTCTGCTCTACGGGTACACCCCAGCCACGTAGGTGGGTACCGACTTCACGATACCCTTGGAATCGATGTACCAGGAATAGCTGCCCCCAGAGCCTCCAGTGTTGTCAGCGCTGGCCGACTGCGGCACGTCACGCAGGTAGTTCCCGCTCACCAGATGCGACAGGTTAATGTACACGTTGGCCGCAGCCGTGTCCGAGGAGGTACCATTGCCCGTCGGGTACTTCGGAGACCCCTTCCGGGTCAGGGTGTCCGTATAGTAGGAGTCTACGGAGGCCTGCAGGGTCCGCATGTCCGCCTCATAGGACCGGTCCTTGCCCCGGCCCAGGAACCCGGTCATGTTGGGCACCACCACCGCCGCCAGGATCCCCAGGACCGCCAGGACGATGAGGATCTCAATCAGAGTGAAACCCTTGTCTTTCTTTAAAGCGTTCAACGTTACAGCCTTTCCTTCTCCATTCCAAGCAATTAGTTCTTGACCGGCAGGTAGGTGGTCCCGGCAGCGTCAAGCCGGAGGACCTGGAGGCTGCGGCCGGCCTGTCCGTCCAGAGACGTGCCCAACTTCAGGAGCCAGATGAACTCGGAGGCGGCCGTTGCCACGTCGCTGCCCCGCACATTGAGGCTGGACTTGGGCTGGGAGGCCAGGTAGTTAGGAATGAAACTCATGTCTTGCACGGAGCCATCCTTCTGCCGGGCTTTGGCCGTGGCATCCCAGTTGACCTGGGTGTGACTAGCCAGAGTGGCGCCGTTGGTGCAACTGCTGGAAAGGCCCACCGCCGCGGTGTCCGTTATCGCGGGTCTGGCCGCTGTGCCAGCCGCGCTGGCGCCGACCTCCACCGTCTTTGTATAAGTGCTTGTCCGAGTGGTATCCAGAATCAGAATGCTGTACGCGCCCCCTTCGGTTGCCGATCCGCAGGTAATGCTGGACTCCGGCCACGGGTTCGCCCCGCTATCGGAGGTATTGTAGTTGCCGACGGCGTTCTCAACCTCTTTGGCATCGCCCTTACCGGCAGCACCTTCACCGCCGGTCTTCACACCCGTGACCGTGGGGAAGACCATCGTGGCCAGCACCCCCAGGATGGCCATGACCACCATGAGCTCTATCAGCGTAAATCCCTTTTCCCTCCTAAGACTTCTTGCTCTTTTCACAACTTCTTCTCCCTATTAATCCCTTGCGGCGCCCCGGCGCCAGCCATTCGCCTTCCTTCCCTTCCCTATCCCCCCACCGCCTAATCTTCACTTCGCTTCGCTCGCCAGCCCCCTCCTTTCACCCTTCTTTCATCGTCTCCAACAAGCCCCTTGCAATTACATTACAAGCCTGTCATGTGTTTGTTGAATCTAACTTTATACCAGGATCGTAGACATATCCGTTGCTCTGTGTCGCGAATTAGTAATCTTTAGGTCCATGTTCTGTAAATCGCTACACCGCATACACGGGGGCATACATGGGGGCTTCACGGCCGCCGCTAGTACGAGTCCAAGCTAACAGTCGCGCCATCCGGGAGCTAGAGATGCTAACTGCCCCGATCGGGTACGGCCATGGGGTCTGAGGCGCGCCCCAACCCCCCAGAGGCAAAAAGTAAAACACCCCACACTTTGAGTGTGGGGTGTTTTGCCTATTCAGCAGGCGGGAGGGTCGAATTACTTAGAGATTCGTCGGCCCGCTTCCCAAGCTATTCTCGTCATGTCTTCGTTGGAGACCGGCGTTTACGGGTAAACCCCGGTGACATACGCTGGAACGGACTGCACCACGGCGTTGGCATCCACGTACCAGGAGTAGCTGCCCCCAGAAGCCCCAGGGTTGTCCGAACTGGCCGACTGCGGGACTTCTCGCAGGTAGTTGCCGCTTACGAGATGGGTTAAATTTACGTACGTATTAGTGCCGGCGTTGCCCGCCGTGCCGTTAACCGTGGGGAACTTGGGAGTCCCTTTCCGGCTCAGCGTGTCCGTATAGTACGAGTCCACCGACGCCTGAAGGACTCTGCGGTCCGCTTCGTAGGACCGGTCTTTCCCTCGCCCCAGGAAGCCCGTCATATTCGGCATAACTATGGCCGCCAGCACGCCAAGCACAGACAGAACTATCAGGATCTCTATCAAAGTGAAGCCGTTCTCCTTCCTACTATGCCTTCGCCTGTTTTCCATGCATTCCTCCTCGCCCAAGTCTCAAGCTCGCGGATCTCGCACCAGCCGGCGGAACAGGTACGGAACAGATTAGAAGATTCCTTACAGTCCGGTGGACACCGCCGGGTTAACTTTGCGTAAGCATACTATACATCATACTACTTGTCAATAGTCCTTTAGCATTCCTTTCATTTTTCTTTCATCCTATTTCAGTGGCAGTCCCCGAGCTCCGATCTCTTACCTGGAGGTAACCAAGCACAACATGACCTGAGCCAAAGCAAGTATCGTTTATCGCTAAGCCTCCCTGGCCAGCGTGACCCCCCAGACTACCGAGATGCCCGCCCCTCGTAGCGCCTGGGCACAGGACTCCAGCGTAGCGCCAGTCGTGCAGACGTCGTCCACCAGAAGAACGGACTTGCCAGGACTCAGCCTGGGTCCTGGAGCAAAGGCCCCCATCACATTCTTCTTTCTCCCCACCGCACTGGCGGTCTTCACCTGGGGCGGAGTAGGGCGGCTCCGGACCAGCCACCCCTTGCCAAGCGGCAGGCCTAGCTCTTTTGCCAGATAGCGGGCCAGAAGCTCCGCCTGGTCATACCCGCGCTCCTTGCGGCGGACCGGGTGGAGAGGCGCCGCCAACACTACCTCAACCGGCAGACGCTGCCCTTTAACATATTCGGCAAGAAGATGTCCCAGAATAGGGGCCAGGGATGAAAGGCCGCCATACTTGAACGCATGTATGGCCTGCCTGATGGCTCCAGCTAGCAGGTAGGGCGACCGAATGCCGTCAATGTCCGGGGGTAAGTCTATACAGAAGGGACAAAAATGGGCTCCATATGAGCGCTTGCCAGCCAGGCCCGGTCCCAGGGGCTTCCCGCACTTGTGGCAGAAGGGAGGCTCTACTCGAGGAGCAGTTCGCAGGCAGGAGGGGCAGAGGAGCGTCCCCGGCCTTCCGCAACCCACACACTGAGGGGGAAAGAGCAAGTCTAGAATTGACTGCCACAGGGAGGGCATAAGCAAACCAGTCTGCCGAATAAATTCGGCGTTACGTTTAGCCCAACGCCGAATTTATTCGGCCGGTCGTGGCACAATATTTAGTGCATGCCCATAAGCCATGGGCCGAGGTAGCAAAGCCCACTAAAGGGGGCTACAGACGGTCTTCCGCAGCCGTTCCTTGTTTCCAGCATCCGGTCGACACCCGGCCCGGTTATTACAGCCTCTACCGGATGAGGGACGAAGGTCTTTGGGCTACTGTATGACGGAGTGGAGGTCATGAACCTCCTGGCCGCCCTCCTGGTACCCATTCATATTTTGCTATTGCTCCTGATCAGCCCCATTAGTGGGCTTTGGCTTCCTAGCCCATGGCTTTAGCCCAGGGCGGGTCCGCTCCAAGCTCAAGCCTATTGTGGCGGGACCGCACGCGTCAGAACCCGCCATACATCTCTGTGCAGCCTCTTTGGTCCTCCATGCAAAGATCGATAAGTCATTAGGTCATTCGGTGATTCGTCGTCAAGTGAGTTAGGTGATAAGGTGATCTTACTGCTCGGCGTAATACTTGTGAAGACTGGCGTCGTACTTGACGTTATTGAGGATGACCCCCAGGAGGTTGGCATTGACCTTATCCAGCAAAGCCTTAGCCTTCTTTGCCAGCTCTCGTCGCGTCCGGCCGGCGTAAACCACTAGCATGACCCCATCCACCTTAGAGGCCAGTATCGCCGCATCCGTGACTACAACTACCGGCGGGGAATCGAAAAGCACATAATCAGCATCTGCTGTAAGCTGCTCGACGATCTCAGACATCCTACGAGACCCCAGAAGCTCTGAGGGATTTGGAGGCAATGGCCCGCTGCACAGCAAGCGCAAGTTCGGCACTCCACCGTCCACGAAAGGGAATTCTTTTATCCCGGGGTCCAGGATGGCGCTGGTGAGTCCGAGGCTATTGCGTACTCCGAAGATACGGTGGAGAGACGGGCGGCGAAGGTCGCAGTCCACCAGGATCACCCTGTTGCCCGTCTGGGCGAAGGTCGTAGCCAGGTTCGCCAGAATGGTGCTCTTTCCCTCCTCGGGGTGCGTACTCGTGACCAGGAGGGTCTTCAGGGGCCGGTCTGGGCTGGAAAACTGAATGTTGGTGCGGAGCTGCCGGTAGGCCTCCGCCACCGGCGACCGGGGATTAGACCTGGTTATAAGCTTTTCCGGCCCGCTTACTGAGTTCTTGGACATGTGATCTCCTATCTAGCGCCGGAAAACGTTGAGTCTGGACAGGAAACCAGGCTCTACCGCTGTGGCGTTGCGAGATTGACCGGGGTTCAGCCACGGAATGGCGCCCACCGCCGGCAAGGCGATATGCCTCTCCACGTCCTCGGCTGTCTTGATGGTGTCGTCCGTGTACTCCAATAAGAAGGCGACAATGGCTCCCAGAAGAAGCCCAAAGACGGCTCCAGCCATCACGTTCACCCGAGTCTGGGGCCGGTTCAAGACCCCGGGTTGAGTTTCATCCAGGATCTTGAGAGCTATCCGGTCCCTGGGGTCCACATTCGCCATCTCTATGCGGTGATTGTCCAGGAAGGCCGTAGCCAAGGCTCTGGCGGTGAGCTGCGCCGTCTTGGGATCGGGATCGTCCACCTCCAACTGGATAGCCAGGTTATCCGCCGTGCCCGCAACGGTCACCATTTTACGCAAAACTTCAGGAGACCGGTCTAGCCTCAGCTCCTCGATAACCTGCCTCAGGAACATGTCACTGGTTATCTGCTGGCTGTACTGCCGGATGATGTCCTTGATGACCAGCGTCAGGCCCAGGTCCGGGCGTGCGGGAGAAACGTAGACCTTGGCCGAAGAACGGTAGATGGGCTGCTGGCCCCGGGTGAACCCGTAGGCGGCGCCGCTGGCTACGACAATACAGATGAGGAAGACCCACCACCGCTTGGTGATGACCTGCCAGTAATCCCTTATCTCCATACCGTTCTCAAACTAGTGCTCTGTTACTCAGGATGTGATGGCCTTGTAGGGGCGCACAGCGCCCCTACGGCTGTGCGCCCCTACAGCGGTGGTCATGTCAGAAGCCCTGTAACAGACCACTAGTACTTGGTCACAGTGAAGATGAGTGGAGTCATTGCGAACAATCCATGAGCCCGTCCGGGTCACCACTGCGGATGAAAATATCCACCGTATGCCCCCGTGCTTTGGCCTGGGGTATGGCGTTCCACCCCAGGCTAAAGCACGGGGGCATGAAGCTCCGGCAGCCAGTGGAGTCATTGCGATCGATAGCGAAGCAATCTCAGAGTGCCGCTATGAGATTGCTTCGGCCTGCAAGCTCCGGGCCACGCTGGCACCAAACCCCGGCCTCGCAATGACCGCAAAACCTCTGTGGTCTAACACTAGGTGCCAATATACCCGCTCCTGCGGGTTTTGTCAAACCAGCGAGATATGTCGTCGGAGGCGTCTGCCCGGATGCCGTCCAGAGGATCGGTGTGCTTCCTCTGCAGTGAAGTTTACTCGACTACTAGAGTGCCCTTCATTCGATCATGGCCTGTCCCGCACACCACCGCGCAGGCAATTTCGTACGTGCCGGAAGGCCAGGCCACCATCTCCAGGGTCTGCCTGCGGCCCTGGATGTTCTCCCTATCGGCACTCATTCCGACCACGGCCAGCCGGTGGTCAACGTCAGCGCTCGTTACTACCAGCCGGATCCGCGTGCCAGCGGGCACCCGTATCTCGTTGGGAGTGAATCCGAACTGCCGGGCCTCTATCTGATACTCTTTGGTGACCGGATAAAGTCCAGAAAAAGCGGAGCTCTTCTGCGCCGGTTCGCACGCGCTCGCTAGGACGGGTAGACCCACCAACAACAAGGCCACCATTAACAACATGACCCGAGCCATCGTCGCACCTCCTGTCAGGGCACACTAGCCCGGGACCGGAGTCGCCAAACTGCGGCGAACTCCGATGCCGGCACACCCAAATAAGATCATAGGGGCGAGGCCTGCCTCGCCCCACGCAACCCAGTTACCGGCTATTCAGATACTGATTAATATCTCCGGCCGCCCTCTTACCGGCGCCCATAGCCCGTACCACCGTATCTGCGCCGCTCACGATATCACCACCACACCAAACCCCTTCCCGGCTACTTCGCCCGGTCCGGGCATCAGCGGTAAGCTGGGCGCCCTTTTGGGCCTGCAGGCCGCGGGTAGTCTGGGCCAGAATGGGCTCTGGCCGGTAGCCCAGGGCCAAGATCACAGTGTCCACTTCCTGGTTAAACTCCGTGCCGGGCTTGGGCACGGGCTCCCGCCGTCCCCTGCTATCGGGCCTGCCAAGCTCCATCTCGATGCACTCCATGGCCACCACCCTTCCCTTCTCATCGCCAATGAAGCGCACCGGTGCAGTCAGGAAGCGGAACCGAGTCCCTTCTTCCTTGGCGCTCTCCACCTCTTCTTTGCGAGCCGGCATCTCAGCCTCAGAACGCCGGTATACCACCGTCACCTGCCGGAAACCGAGGCGGAGGGCCGTCTCGGCCACGTCCATTGTGGTATGCCCGTCCGCAAATTCGGGCAGCTCCAGGGCATCACGCAGGCGGAGCGCGGTTTGGG
>Ga0209514_10003127_pt1 | contig 24243 bp, 20 predicted proteins | sample Subgrocontami58m_FD_187452 | JGI IMG/M metagenome (GOLD analysis project Ga0209514, IMG submission 187452) | Subsurface groundwater microbial communities from S. Glens Falls, New York, USA - GMW37 contaminated, 5.8 m (SPAdes) (version 3) | ecosystem: Environmental > Aquatic > Deep subsurface >...
ATATCGTCTTTCCGGCGTTCATGGGCGGGCCCTCCCCGGAAAAGGGTCCGGGAAATCGCGGCCAACTTCAAATCGACACCACGCAAAAACGCCTGAAAGCCATTTCTTTTCAGATGCCTACCGAAGGTTCGTTCGCCATCAACCGGACAGTAGTGTCCTTCCCCTTTATCTTATCTTGATAGACGCGACCTGCAAGTTGAGCTATGCGCCAAACGTCCGAAGGAATGCCCTCGGGAGTCGAAGGGTAACCCGAGGCCTCATATTCAAACGCCAACTGATGATCTCGGTCGTTGAGCAAGCGGGCAAGGCGCGACGCCTTTAGAAGGCACACGGATAGCGTTGTCTCGGACAGTTCAATATTCCTGAGGGGCCGTCCGGGAATAACCGCTCAGTCAGGTTGGTTAAACCGGTAGAGACAGACTCGAGCGAAGGTCCGTGGACGAGTCGGTTGTTCCCGGACGGGCCCTGAGGATTTCATCCGCAAGCAATAATGCCTGTTCAAGTGCCTTCTTGCTTGGCGGGATAGTGGTTTGGTCTGCCATCAATGATCCTCCTCCAAAAGGCGATCTTAAGGCAATTGCACGGTGCCGCAACGGGTCGATGGCTGAATCAAACAGCCGTTGGATCGCTGCTTATCGTGCGCAGGGTGATTTATAGAGGCGGCAAAAATCAACTTACAGCTTCACGACTTGTTACGTGTGCTTTTTGGCAGTCATAAATGCTCCCTGTATGCGGACCCTGATCGCAGAGCGGACGTTGGTGTGAGCAGTCCTCCATTTGCGCTTTCCACCCATCTCCGTCACCCGGTACGCCTGCATGAAGGTCCGCCTCGGGGCACCCAGCAAGTTCCGTCGAATAACCTGAATGGGCGCGCAACTGACGTAGCGCGGGCTGACCGACCGATTCACCGGCCGATGACCCAACATCAACCGGCCCCGCCCCAAAGTTTCGGATCCGGCGGATGGATCGTGCCGCCGTCGTAGCGCAGTCCCCCCGGGCGATCGAGCGCCAGGCGCAATGGTCCGTCGAGATCGACGATCTCGGCCCGCTGTGCGAGGAGCAGCGCCGGCGCAATCCCAAGCGACGTGCTGATCACGCCACCGACCATGATCCGCAAGCCCCGCCGCTTCGCTTCGCCCGCCAGCGCGAGCGCCTCGGTCAGCCCGCCCACCTTGTCGAGCTTGATATTGATGACCTCGTATTTCCCGGCGAGCCGGTCGAGATCGGCAAGCGTCCGGCAGGATTCGTCAGCGCAGAGCGGGATCGGATGTTCCAACCGCGCCAGCGCGTCATCAGCATCGGCCGGCAGCGGCTGTTCTATCAGTTCAACCCTCAAATCAATGAGCATCGGCATGTAGTCGCCAAGCTGAGCCTCATTCCAGCTCTCGTTGGCATCGACGATGAGGCGCGCCGCCGGCGCCGCTTGCCGCACCGCCCGCACCCGTTCGACATCGCCGTCGCCCCCCAGCTCCAATTTGATCAGCGGCCGAGTGCGATTGGCGGCCGCCAGCTCAGCCATCTCGTCCGGTGTATCGACGGCGATCGTGCACGCCGTTAGGAGCGACCGCACGGCTCCGAGCCCTGGGCCGAACCCGGCCAGCTCCGCTACGCTGCGATAAGCGCGCTTCGCATCGATGTCCCAGAATGCGCAGTCGAGAGCGTTGCGCGCCGCGCCTGGCGGCAGCGCATGTTGTAGTGAGTCACGGTTGAGCCCTGAGAAGACCGCGCCTTTCATCGCATCAATCGCGGCGACGACGCTGTCGATGCTCTCGCCGAACCGCCGAAGCGGCACGGCCTCGCCGCGGCCGCGCGAATCGCCGTCCGAGATTTCGGCAACAACGACGTCGACCGCGGTCTGGACCCCGTGCGCGGTCACAATCGGTCGCGCGAGCGGCCACGCTCGGCGGGTGACCGTCAGTCGTTGAGGATGTGGCGCCATGTACGTCTCGGCCCTTTCGGCAAATTTCCACGCAAATGACCTTATACGGAACATCCATCATGCCGGGCAGTAAGGCTCCGACGAATTCCGAGGTCGCCCGACGGCGGCAAGCGACTGGCGCGTGATACGTGGGTTGGCTGGGTTATGCCCCGCAGGGTTACTCGCCGCTGGCGACCAATGCCCGCCACAGCGCCATCAACTCCAGCGCCGCCGGATCACCGGCGGGCTTCAGGCGCACCGCGGTATGGACCAGCACCAGCTTCGCGTCCGGATCGACCAGAATTGCCTGGCCGTGAATCCCCCGGAACGCGAATTGTCGTCTTGGTCCCGGCGGCAGCCACACCTGATACCCATAGCCATCGCCCCGCGTCGCGGTGCCTGGCGCCAGGAATGGCGCGGCCACGGTCGTCGCTTCCCGCACCCAGGTCCGAGGCAGGATCTGCCGCCCGTTCCACGCGCCGTCATGCGCCAGAAGCAAGCCGAGCCGCGCCCAATCGCGTAATATTGCGTTGAGGCAGCAATACGCGGTTTCCCGCCCGGTCGTATCGATGGTCCAGGTCGCGTCGGCCTCGGCGCCCATGGGTTGCCAGATACGCGTTTCCAGGTAGCGCGACAGCGACATGCCGACCGCGTTGCCGACCACCACGCCCAACACCGCGGTCTCGGCTCCGGCGTAGTGGAAGCGCGTGCCGGGTGGGGCTGCACGGGTATTGAACCCGGCCAGCACCTTGGCGGTGCCGGGATTGCGCGGACCGAACAGCAAGCGGCTCATTTTCGCGCTGTCGTCGGTGCCGTCATAGGTCTCGGTAAAGGCGACGCCAGAGGCCATGTGCAGCAGGTCGCGGATCGAGGTCTTGCCGTATTCGGTGCCAGCCAGATCCGGCTCGTAGTCGGCGGCCGGTTGGTCGATGGAGCGGATCGCGCCCTCGGCCACCGCGACGCCGACCAGCATGCCGGTCACGGTTTTCGCCATGGATGCCGACAGGAAGCGGTCTCGATCAGTGCGACCGTAGCGGTAATGCTCGAACAGGATCGTGTCGCCGCGCGCAATCAGCAGGCCGGTTGTAGGGTTGCGGTCCAGATAATCGGCCAGGCTATAATTATTGCCCTGGTAACGATAAGTCAGCGCGAGTTCCGCCACCGCTCGGCGCAGCACCGAGGCCTGTGATGGCCGGCCGACACTGTGATGCGCGAAAAGCCGGTCGAATCCACTATAATGCGCAACCATGTTGACCTGTGGTGGCCGAGGTCCACGGGCACCGAGCGGATAGGACCGATCCGCACCATAGGCGGCGGCGTCGGGGCCGGTCGGCGAAAAGACCGGCATTGCCTGGGCCTGCACGGCCTGAGCGGAGACCAGCAGGGTCAGTGCCAGGACCGGGAGGATCAGGACAAGCCTCATCAGGGCGCGGGACCTCGGGACGCGGCACCAGGGAGAGCGGCCTGGAACGGGGTGCATCAGGATCGGGCGCCTCAGACCAAACGCGAACACTGGCGCCAGCCTCCCGGTTGGGTGCATGCCGATCGCTCCTGCCTGGACACGGTACGACCAGGCACCGGAGCCTGTGGACAACCACGAACGGTCGTGGGCGGCATCGAGCTTGGTTGTGTCCATGCCGTCTGTCCAGACCCGCTCTGGTGTGTGTCCCTTCGGCGTTGACAGGGTAGAAAAATTACCGGAGTCTCGTAAAAAATAACGTAATCAGTGGCGGAATCCAAACGTAAAGGGCGGAATGCGGCATGGCACCCACAACACGTCGTGATTTCCTCGCCCGAACAGCGGGGGGGATCGTTCTCGCGGTCACCCCGCTGGCAACCCTCCTCGTCGGAGCAAAGAATGCGCCGGCGACTTCAGTCGCGCCATCCAGTGAATGGCACGATGGCCCGGGCAAGGCTCGCCACAGGGTTGACGGTCTGCGCAAGGTCATGGGGCAGAAGATCTACGCGCGTGACTTCCGGTCCCGAGACCTGGAAGGCTGGCCCAAAGACGAAGAAGTGGTGTTGGTGCTTCGCTGCCCCTTCGCCAACCGGCCATTGCTCGGCCTCGATCTCGACCCGCTGCCGACCGAACTCCGACCGTTGCGCGCCATCACGGCCACCGATCTGGCGCGTGACCATATCGTGACCAAGGAAACCACATCACCTTTCGTCGACTACCCCGCCGCGTTTGGAACGGTACCGGATTATCTAGGCCAGGTGGCGGCGCTGCTATATTACCGTAACCATGACACAATGTCGCGCGCGAGGATGGCGTTCCGCTCCCAGGACAACAGGGGCCTGCGGGCAGGGCCGGAAATGCCGCCAGGTTCGGAAAGCTACTACCTGCCGGAGACCAGTTTGATCCGCGCCGTCGAGAATGGACGGGAAATCTTCTCGCAGGTTGCCGGCGGACCCGTCCACCCCGAAACCATGACGACCCCGCGCGACCGGGAAGCCATGCGGCTGGTCGATGAGGTGCGAGCCAAGTTCAGCAATGCCGACCAACTCGGCCTGACGGTTCTGCGCCGCGCCTATGACAGCCAGATGGTCGATCCGATGTTCATGGAACCGGAATCCGGCCTGGCCTGGCTGGACCGAGCGAGTGGCACGCTGCACATGCTGATCGGCACGCAGTCGCCGGGCTCCGATATCGGGGATGTCGCGGAATTGTTCGCGGACCCGGCATGCAAGCACAAGATCAAGCGCATCAATCTGATTCCCGCCTATCCCGGAGGCGGATTTGGCGGCCGCGACGCTTCGACGTTCTGCCAGTTCCTGGCGCTGGCGGCGATCTATTCCGACAAGCCGATCCGAATCGTCCATGATCGTTTCGACCAGTTCCAGGCCGGGATCAAGCGGCATCCCACGCGAATGGATGTGACCTTGGCCGCCGATGCACAGGGACGCTTCCAGGCCTGCAGAACCCATATCACCCTGAATGGCGGCGGTCGCCAGAATGTCAGCAACTTCGTGGCCGAAGTCGCGGGTCTGCATGGAACGGGCGCATACTCGGTGTCACTTGCGGATATCTGGTCCCGCGCCAGGCGTACCCGTTCACAGATAGCCGGCTCGATGCGTGCCTTCGGCTCGGAGCAAACTCTGTTTGCCGTCGAATCCCTGGTCGACGAGATGGCCGGTCGGCTCGGGATCGATCCGATCGCGATCAGGCGCCTCAATGCGCTTGCACCTGGTGCGGCGATCGCGACCGGTGCCGGCCGAGCGCCGCCGGGCCTGGTGGAGATGTGCGATCGGGCGGCCGGGCATCGGTTGTGGTTGGAACGAGAGGCGCGGAAGTCAGCCTCCTCCGGAACCGCCCTGGCCTATGGCGTCGGCTTTGCCCTCGGCATGAAGAACTATGGCAGCGGTGCCGATCCAGTGGTCAACGAAGTGTCGGTCGACCCGGACGGCAATATACTTGTCACCACGCATGCGATCGACATGGGTTCCGGCACCGCCACCGCGCTCTCTCTCGCGACGGCCCAGGCACTCGGCGGCAACGCGCATGAGATCAAGACCGGCGTTGTCGATCCTTACGAGGCACTGGAACTTGTGGAGGGGTTCGATCCCAAACCCGAAAATCCACGTTGGACGCCGATTATCTTCTCGTCGACCAAGGCCTCGGGCACCGCGGGGTGCTGGGTCCATGGCGTCGAGCAGGCGAGCGTCGTGCTGCTGACTACCGGGTTGCTGCCCGCCGCGCGGGAGATCTGGGGCGGGACGCGCAAGGTCACCGTCGCAGACGTGCGCTGGGTCGATGGTGCGCTGGTCGCGGACGGTCTGCCCCCGATCCCGCGGGCGACGCTTGCTCGCCGGGCCCATGATCGCGGGCATGTCGTGTCCGCGATGATCCACGCGTTTTTCAGCGGGGAATGGGCCGAAGCCGACTACACGGTCGGCACCGAAACTTTCCGCTGGCCAATCGATGGCCTGTCCATCCAGCGGGGCGGCCAGAACGGGAGGACGTTGCTGGACCGGAAGAATGCCAGGCTGATGACGGTGGAAAGCACCTGGGCCGGTAACGGCCAGCGGCTGGGGGCGACGGCCTGCCTGGTGTCGGTCACGGTCAACCGCAGGACCGGCGTCGTGGCGATTCAGGAAGGTTTGCAGTTCGTCAATCCCGGGAAGGTACTGCAACAGGATTTGCTGGAAGGCCAACTCGACGGCTGTTTCGCGATGGCGGTCGGCCAGGCTTTGCTGGAATATCTGCCGCCCTACGAAGATGGCGCGGGCGACGGGTTGTGGAACCTGCACCGCTACCACGTGCCATTGGCCGCGGACGTGGCAGTGGGCCGGATCGAGAAAGTCATTCTGCCACCTGAAACGCCTGATGCGCCGGCGCGGGGTGTCGCGGAAGTGGCCATGGTAGCCGTGGCCCCGGCGATCGCCAATGCAGTCGCGCATGCGACCGGCGTTCGCTTCCGCGACCTGCCGATCACGGCGGAAAAAGTTCTGGCGGCCTGGAGGGTATGATGGCGCGTATCGATCTGGATATCACCCTGAACGGCAAGCGCGTCGCCCAGCGCGACCTCGACGCGGACATGATGCTGGTCGACTTCCTACGGGAAGAAATCGGCCTGACGGGCACCAAGTTCTGCTGCGGTATCGCGGTCTGCCGCGTCTGCACGGTGTCGGTCGCGCCCGCCCCAGGTGGCAGCGAAGTGCCGACACGGGCCTGCACGACGCCGCTGAGCGAGATCAACGGCAAGGTCGTCACAACCGTTGAGGGGTTGGGCACCGAGACCGCCTTGCATCCGCTGCAAGCGGCGTTCCTGCGGAATTTCTCGTTTCAGTGCGGCTATTGTTGCCCCGGGTTCCTGATGGCGTCCTATGCGCTGCTCGACCGGCTCCGGCGTCAGCCAATTCCAAGGGCCAGCGTCGATGCGATGATCGAAGAGAGTGTCGGTCAGCATGTCTGCCGCTGCACCGGATATGTGCGCTATCACCGCGCCATCCGCGAGGTCGTGCTCGATACGCCTGGTCTGGTGATCTGAACCGCGCATTGGGGGTTTCCGCATGAAAGCCGTGCGATGGATGCTATGTCTGGCGATCGGGCTGCTCGCGTTATCGATGACAGGGGCGGGTGCGCGCGCCGAGGAGGCCGAATACTCGCTGCAACAGTACGGCACCGACTGCGCCAAACTGATCGCCGAGGCGCCGGTCTTCAATTGCCTCGATCTGGATATCGTTCCGGTCACCGTCAACGGCAAGACACCGGACACCTATAGCCGGAACATGAGCTGCGACCGGCCGGCGCTACTTCCCTATCCCGCGAAATCGGACGGGCAATGCGTGCCGTACAGCCGCATGAAGACGCACCGCGATGACGACATCCAGATGATTCTTCTGTGTCGCCGTATGTATATACGACCGGCCAACGATCCGCGTTTCGATTCCATCGAAATCATCATGCACAACGTGAAATCGGGCAGCACCTGCTTCTTCATCTCGAAGAATTTCGGGGAGAATCCGGAGGGCGACGACGGGCGACGCGTGCCGCCGCCGCACGAACCGACCCCGCCCGCCGCACAGATCGCAGCCAAGGACCTGTGGGCACCGCCCAAGGAAGTCGCTGCTCATGGCTGCATCTATTGCCACGACAGCGACCCATGGATGCGGTCCCCCTGGGCCGCCCAGACCGGCAAGCTGCCGGCCGACCCATGGGGGTTCCACTCAGTGGATGTCGGCGGGCCGTTCGCGAAATGGCCCAAGCCCGTGAGCATCAGTACTCGCGGCAATACCTGTACGGGTTGCCACCGGATCGGCTCGCTGAACACGTGCCGCATGATGGAACTGCCCGGGTTCGGAGAGCAGCCGTCGAAAATGCTCCAATCCGTGGGCCAGGCGCCGCACGGCACCTTCCAGGCACGTCCAGGCACGACCGATGAGACGCCGCCGGCCGTCTATAGCGAGTGGGCATCGACCTACCCGAAATCGGCCTGGATGCCGCCGGGCAACACGCTGCCGTTCCTGGAATGGAAGCGGCTGTACCAGCGGGATATCGATGCACTGCGGCGCTGCTGCGACGACCACAATGCCCCGGGGTGCATCGTGGATCCGATCGAAAGCGCGAAGGCCTGGCTGGACCGACAGACCGCTCGGTAGAGGCTCCACGGATCGCGGGCATCCACCGAGCGGGTCGGGTTCTACTTCAAGGGCACGTCCGCCCCGGTGCCTGATGCCTTGGCCTTTTGGTAGATGTCGGACATTTCGGCGTATTTGCTTTTGAGCGCGGTAACCCGGGCATTGAACTCGGCCTGGCGCGCCGGAGACGTGCCCGGGATCAGATCGCGTATGCCCCACGAACTCCAATACTTGTTTTTCTCGGAGTATGATCCGTCGGGACACCGGAAAATCTCGTCCAGCATCACGATATCGTGTGGGATGCCGTAGGCATCTCGCGAATCTTCGTAGGTGAACAGGTAAAAGAAGTTATCCCAGCCGCCCCAGGTGATGCTGGACAGGCAGAGCGGGCACGGCTCGTGCGTCGCGATGAAGATCGTATCCTTTGGTGCAGGCCGTCCGACCTTGGGCAGATCGTAGTAGGCAAAGATGGCGGTGACCTCCCCATGCATCAACGGGTTGCCGGTTTCGGCATTGGTCGCGGCAAGGACGGTCGAAAGATCCGATTTATTCAGGATCGAGGCTCCGAACAGCTTGTTGCCGGCCTGGACGCCCTGCATGGTCTTCGGCACCACCTCGGTTTCGAGAGTGGACAGAATCCGGTCGACCACCGCGGTCTTGTCCTTGCCGATGATCGCGGCGAAATCGGCATCGGTCGGTTGCCGCCACGGGCTGCACCCCGGCTGGGTCGCCGCCCGAGCGGACCCGGTCGGCACCGCCGCGATCAGTCCCGCGGCCGCCAGGGATCCGGTGGCGTGGAACAACCGGCGACGTGACAGAGGCACGTCTTCATCGCGTGGAATGAACGGCGTCGGTGACGATCCGTGGGGTGTGCTCATGGGCGGGTCCTTCGATTACGAGTGCATCGGCGTGGTCGGTGCAGGGCATGGTCGTCGACCGGATCATGTTAGGTGCGTTGCGTCAGTCCGGCCAGACATCACGTCAGGCAGGCTGATTACGAACCCGTCGCTCGACTACCTGTCATGACATCGATCATTCCGCGTAACGTGTATCGGGAGGTTGCGAGAAAGAGCGCACCTTGTGCGGTCGGCGCCATGGCCCGCGCATATGTGACGTCAGACGGGCCTTCGTGGTGGCTTTGTCCATTGGTTGACTACGCGGAGCCATCCCTTGTTTGACGTCGTCAGAATGTCATTTCGATGTACGGCGCCGTCCGGTCATACGACCAGCGCCCCCAGCAACGCGTCCAAGCGCAAACGGCCTTCGTGGGTTGCAATCAGCCGGTCGGCGGTCAGCAACAGGTATCCAGCCTCGATCGCCTGGGCCAGCACCTCTGGGTCCATCGCCTGGTCCAACGCGATGCCGGTGCGGAGGGGAAAGCGCGCAAGGTCGATACCCTCGGTCAGGCGCAGGCCCATCAGAAGCATTTCCCGGGCTTTGTCTTCGTTGGCGAGGATGGTTTCCTCAACGGTGCCATGTCCGTCGCGCTCCACCCGGTCCGCCCAAGGTTCCGGGGCGCGATGGCGTCTGGTGGCGACCAGGCGGCCATTCACGGGGATGCGGCCATGCGCGCCGGGCCCGATGCCGACATAATCGCCATAGCGCCAATAGGCCAGGTTATGGCGGCTTTCGGCGCCGGTCATGGCGTAGTTTGACACTTCATACGGGTGCAGGCCGAAGCGGGCGGCTTCTTCCTCGGTGATGTCGTACAAGGCGGCGCCGGTTTCGGGGTCGGGCAGCACGATCTCGCCACGCCGGTGCAGCGTCTCGAACCGTGTGCCTGGCTCGATCGTAAGCTGGTACAACGACAGATGATCGGCGGCCAGCGCCAGGGCGGTCCGCAGTTCGGCGCGCCAGGATGCCGCGTCGTGACCCGGACGCGCATAGATCAGGTCGAAGGACAGGCGCGGAAAGATCGATCGCGCGACCTCCAAGGCCGCGATCGCCTGCCTGGCCGAGTGCTCCCGTCCCAGCATCCGCAACGCCGTGTCATCCAGGCTTTGCACGCCCAGGGAGGCGCGGTTGACCCCGGCGCCGCGGAATGCCGCCAGGCGAGCGGCTTCGACGCTGGTGGGGTTGGCTTCGAGGGTGATCTCGATGTCCGGCGCCGGGTCGAACAGGCGAAACGCGTCTTCCAGCAGCAGGGCGACGGTTTCGGGCTCCATCAGGCTGGGGGTGCCGCCGCCGAAGAACACCGATGACAGACGCCTGCGGCCCAGCCTCGCGGCTTCCCAGGCCAGTTCGGCGCGGAGCGCGGCGCGGAAGCGGGCTTGCGGGATGCGCTCGCGGACATGGGAGTTGAAGTCGCAGTACGGGCACTTGGCGAGGCAGAACGGCCAGTGGATATAAAGGGCTACGGGTTCCATGGGCGGAGAGGGTGGCACGATGTCAGGGTCTGCGGCAGGTGGGTCGGTCGAACGCGTGCGGGCGGCGTTGCTGGCGGCGGGGCATCCCGACACGATCACGGCGTTTCCGGCCGGGACCCGGACCGCGGCCGATGCCGCCGTGGCGGTGGGTTGCGATGTGGCGCAGATTGCGAAATCCATTGTGTTCAAGGCCGGTGGTCGAGCGGCGGTGATTATCACATCGGGGGCGAACCGGGTGGATCCCCTTCGGGCCGAGGCAGCGCTCGGGTGCAAACTGAGCCGAGCGGATGCGGATTGGGTGAGGATTACGACGGGATTCGCGGTGGGGGGCGTGGCGCCGGTCGGGCATCTGGCGCCGCCGTTGATTCTGCTGGACGAGGATTTGTTGGCGCTGGACCCGGTTTGGGCGGCGGCGGGGTCTCCCAGTCATGTGTTCCGGACCTCGGCCGCGGAATTGCGGCGGATGACCGGGGCGGCGGTGGCGGTGGTGCGGGCTGGGTAGAGCGAGGTTTGGGCGGCGTCCGTTCCGATTTTGCACCGGCGGCCGGGTTGTTTGCCCGTGGGGGCCTTATCGGGCGGTGCGATCTGTCTTTGGGGTTGCCGTGCGGTCAACAGACCTTCGGTGGTGTCGAGCGCGGCGAGGCGCTGGTTTTCTGAGGACTCGCCTGCTGTGGGCAGGACGGCCGCGAAAGCCCGGGCGACCCGGCCATAGCCGAGCAGGTGCGGATCGTCGTTCAGGCGGAGGGATACTGACCAGGTAGGGCCGCCCTACAGGCGGCTCGACGGAGGTGCGGGGATCAACATCATCCGATTGCTGGCACCCTGCATTCGATGCGGCGCGCGACTCTCAAAATTCGTGCGTTCTGACCCGAGCGTTCATCCTGGTGCACGCCCAAGTGTCGGCACATCGAGGGCCGTCGCCGCGTCGCACAATTCCTGGTCGAGCGTGGCGAGCGCCAAGTGTCTGCGCTGTGCCAGTTCCAGATAGATTGCGTCATACACAGTCAATCGAAAGCGTTCGGCAAGACGTTGCGTTGCTCCCCAAAGTTGGACGGTCGTATCCGGATCAACGGCAAGCGGCAGATCGTGCAGAAATTCAGCCAACTGACGCCGCCGGCCGGCATCGATCCGCTTCCGTCGCTCGGCCATCATCAATCCATTGAGCACTTCCGCCGGCCAGTGTTGGGGCACCACGGCCCCGGCCTCCCCAATACGCTCCAGCAGCGTCTTGGTGGCTGGCGTGCGTTCGTCCTCGAAACACCAGGACAACGCCACCGAGCTGTCGACAACAAAGGTCACGGACGGCCTTCGTTGATGAGGTCCTTGATTTTCAATCCGCCAAGGGTGACGCCCTTGCTCAGTTCGAGGATCCCGGCAACCGCGCGGCGAGCCTTGGCCCGGTCGAAGCCTGGTTCTGCCGGGACGATCCTGGCCACCGGCTTACCGCGTCGCGTGATAACGATTTCCTCGCCATGTTCTACCTGGTCGAGCAGATGGCCGAATCTGTTCTTGGCCTCAAAGGCCCCCATCTCTCGCATGGCGCTCTCCAACCAACCGTACAGTTGTCTAGCCTATTGAGTTCCGTCCCTCTCGTCCACAAAATTCGACAGGCTGATGGGCGATCCAGGTGGGGCTATCCACGACAATCACCCGAGGGGGCGCGCTGCTGGCCTTTTTGGCATTGTCGCTAGCTAGGTCGCCTTGTTGCTGGCCTACTTGTCGGATGTTCGGAATTTCGCAGCAAAATTGGGGCCTTGAAATCATGGGGCTTTTCCAGTTGATAAATTGGATGCATAACAAAGCCATGAAATACGGCTATGCACGAGTGTCAACGGACGGTCAGAGCGTGACGGCACAGGTTGCCCAGCTTACCCGCGCCGGATGCAAGAAGGTGTTCCGCGAGACGGCGAGCGGAGCCAAGACCGACCGCGCCCAGCTTCGCAAGGTGCTGGCCGCGCTTGAAGACGGCGACGTGCTGATGGTGACGCGGCTTGACCGGCTAGCCAGATCGACCCGTGACCTGTTGAACACCCTTGCCGCGATCACCGACCGCAAGACGGGTTTCCGATCCCTTGGCGACACATGGGCGGACACCACGACCGCGCACGGGCGGCTCATGCTGACGGTGCTGGGCGGCTTGGCAGAATTCGAGCGCGAGTTGATCCGCGCGAGGACAGGCGAAGGCCGCGCCCGCGCTGTCGCGCGTGGCGTGAAGATGGGACGACCGCCCAAGCTGACACCGCACCAGATCAAGGAGGCATTACGCCGCCGCGATGCCGGAGAGACGACGCGCAAGATTGCCCGCAGCTACCACGTGCATAATAGCACGATTTCGAGACTACGAACGAACTGACTATTTCGTCAGAAATTGTCCGGCATTCTTCTTCAGAAAGCGGCAAATATCCTGTTCGTTAGTATTTAGCTTGCTTGTGCTGCAATCCTCGACGCCGGCCGCGATAGCTGCAGCAGTCTTGATCGCGTCTCGCCAAAGACTTGGTGTGGGAGTACAATCAACACCGCTCGTGTTGCCAACACTAAATCTTGCGTCATAAATCTGGGCTGCCCAATTCGCGGTCGCTACACGATGCATGTGGAACTGGTAGCCGCCACAGTTTGGGACATCAACTATAAATGCAATGGAATGTTTGGCATTCAGGGACTTTCCCTTCTGGTCTACAAAATCCACATACATCCATGGAGATTGAGAGTTGCCTGCGAAAGAATAATTGTGCATTGCGGCCGCCTCGAAGAAAATATACCTGTCGCCGCTCTTTGTCTCACAGTAGGTTAAGTATTCTGCTCTGATCTGGCCGTCATTACTGTAGACAGGCTGAAAATCCTTTATGTTAGAGCAACCGCTTCGTAGTCGACTTAGGCTGTCCTTAGACACTTGAGCATGCGCGCTCTGCGTTGCTACTAGGTTCGTCGCGATTAAGCCGACGAGTGCCCATAAGATTAGCTGCTTCCGCATAGCCCCCCCCTGTGTCGCGGTTCCGTTTTTCGGCGGTGTGTGCACGGCTACATACGACCTGTCGGTGTCACATCCGATGGCGATCGTATTTTTAGCGTTTAATGGTAGTGCTGGCAACCCGTATGGTTCCAATATGTGATACTGTCCTTTATCAACTGACCAATCCATGCGCTGACAGAGCTTGGCGGCTACGATCTAGGGTTGGAGTTTCCATTGAGGAGCAGGGACCCCGCTTTGCCGTCCGCCTTGACAAGACATGGGACAACATCTGTTGGCGCAACGGAATCTGGGTAGCCTGACCTTCGTTCACGCGAGTCGGCAACTCACCATATAATACGTTACGCGGCACTGACGCAAAAATGAGACAGCGAGCGCCAACACCCATCCCAGTTCCTCACTCTACTCATGCGCCAGCACCCAATCATTGATGAAGCTCGCCAACCCATTCGCATGGAAATCGCGCCGCAGCGCCTCCACGTCGTAATCCTCCTGCACCCATTGCAGGAACGGCTTCTTCCCCTCGCCCTCCCGCTGGTAGCGCAGAAAGAACGCGTCCAGGATCCCGGTCTTGGCCTGGCGGATATGGCCGTAGCGCAGCGACAGATGCGCCAGGGCCTGGGCCGCCGTTCCCCCTTCGAACAGCACGCACAGACCAGCCGCGAGCCCAGCCCGATCCGCCCCGGACTTGCAGTGCATGATGGCCGGTCCAGGCAGACTGCGATAAATCCCGTGCAGCCGCAGGATACGATCGACCTGCGGCGCCCCCCGGCTTTCCAGCGCCATGTCGTGGAACGCCAACCCCAGGTCATGTGCCGCGTTCCGCGACAAAGCGTCCGAGCCATTCTTCGCCTGGCCACGCAGATTGATCACGGTGGTAATGCCGTAGCGTTGCTTCAGCCACGCCAGGCGCTGCGGCGTCGGGTGGTTGCAGCGATACAGGCGCCCGGGGATCACCGTGACCAGGTTGCTCCAGATCAGGCGGAACACGGCGTGGTCGATGAACAGCGCATCAACCCAGGCCAGCATGCGGCCTCGGGCGGTGTTCACATCGCCTCTGAATATTGAGTCCATGGATGGTGGGTGCGCGCTGCCTGTTGGTTCCGATTATGCCCGCTGGCCAAGGGCTTGCCCAGCCCGGTCACACGCCCGGTCCCTGGCCCGGTCCCTGGCCCACTCCCAGCCTCGGTCATCGGGCCCGTGACTCCGGACATGGCGAGCACCGGAGCGGGGTTTCACGGCCAACGCTCCGCGGCGGCGGGGTGGGTGTCCGGCAGCCGGTCCCCCGTGCCAAACAGTTTTTGCCGATAGGTGCCGGGGGCGTAGCCGCGCTTGAACACGCCACGCTCTTGCAGGATCGGGACGACCAACGCGATGAAGGTCTCCAGGCATTCCGGCATCACGGTGCGCGACAGGTTGAAGCCGTCGACATCGCCGTCCTCCACCCATTCCATCAACTGATCGGCGATCTGTTCGGCCGATCCCACCATCGGCGGCTGGCGGCTGCCCAGGATGAAGCGGTCGATCAGCATGCGCCGCGTCCAGCCGGGGCCGAGGGCGGAACCGATGGCCTCGATATTGGATCTCACGGCCTGGCTGCCGGCGAGATCGACCGGCTCGTCCATGCCATATCGGGAAAAGTCCACGCCGATCGAGGCCGAGGCATGCGCCAGCGCTCCCTCCACGCTGGCGTGGCGGCGGTAGTCCTCCAGCCGGTCGCGGGCTTCGGCTTCGGTGCGGCCGGTGACGACACTGGCGCCCACGAATATTTTCAGCGGCCTGGGTTCGGCCCGGGCGCGCAGGTCGTTGACGATGCGCCGAACGTTCTGGCGGGTGCTGCCATTGACGAACATGCACTCGGCGTGTTGCGCGGCGAAGATCCGGCCTCGATCCGAGGCGCCGGCCTGGTACAGCACCGGGGTGCGTTGCGGCGAGGGCTCCCATAACGGCAGCGCGTCCATGTGGAACTGCTTGCCGTGGTGGTGCACGGTGCGGACGCGCGCTGGATCGGTGTAGATGGTGTGCTGGCGGTCGCGGATGACCGCGTCGTCCCGCCAGCCGCCCTCCCATAGTTTGTAGACCACGCTCATGTATTCATCGGCGAGGTCGTAGCGGTCGTCATGCGCCATCTGCTCGGACAGACCGACGGCGCGGGCGGCGCTGTCGAGATAGCCGGTCACGATGTTCCAGCCGATGCGGCCCTGGGTGAGGTGGTCCAGGGTCGCCATGCGGCGGGCGAACAGGAACGGCGCCTCATAGGCCAGGTTGCAGGTGACGCCGAAGCCCAGATGGGTTGTGGCGTAGGCCATGGCCGGGACCAGCGCGATCGGGTCGATCAGCGGGATCTGCACCGCGTTGCGCAAGGACGGGTCGGGCGCCCCTTCCAGCACGTCGTAGACGCCCAGGATATCGGCCAGGAACAGCCCGTCGAACAACCCGCGCTCCAGCAGGCGGGCCAGGGACACCCAATGCTCCAGGGACGTATAGTTCGACGCCTGGTCCCTGGGATGGGTCCACATGCCGTGCTGGATATGGCCGACACAGGCCATGTCGAAGGCGTTCAGGCGAATTTCGCGTTTCACGATGAGTCCCATTCTCCGGCGCGCCAGACCGGGGCTTTCGGTCCGCTACCCCAATTGGCCAAGCCGCTCGGCCCCAGTCCAATCGACTGCGGCCCGGGCCAAGCCGGCCGGTCACTGTTGGCCGGCCAGGGCGCGAGGGTCAATGGCTGGTGGCGTGGGCGCGCTCCGACGGCACGGAGAGGCCTACCACCCGACTCAAAAATTCCAGTTGCCCGCCTGCAGCGACCCTGCCGCCACATTGTCCAACGTGGCGACCGTCACATAGGCATGCATCCCAGGGCGAGCATCGACCTGAACATGCGTGTCCGAGCCGTCCTGAACCAGGCGCAACTCACCGTCCGTGAGAGGGCTCCCTCCCTGATAGCCAAGACTCGTCAGCAGGCTGTGCAGATCCAGCACATCGCCACCGGTGCCGGCGTGGAAATCGACGATCTCCTTGCCCGCATCGGCCAGGCGCTCGAACGCGAAGGTGCGGTAGATGCCGCCGCCGGCAATGATGTCGGCCGCTTCCAGGTCCCAGACCGCGACCTGGCCCCCGCTGTTGGCCCAGATGATGTCCGGCGTTCCCGCACCGGACAGGTCCTGGGCGCCGACGATCGTCCATTCCGTCCCCATCCGCCCGCCGAGCGGCACGGCTCGGGCCACATCGGCCCCTTGCATGAACCAAAGCTGGGCCTGCCCGTTCGTGTTCTGCCACAGGATATCGGCGTGTCCGTCCTGATCGAAGTCGGACACGGCCGCGACTTGCCATTCCGTGCCGTTACGACCGGCGCTGACATTGACCGCGGTGGGGGTTGCCCCGTTCATGGTCCAGATCGCCACCTGACCGGCGTGGTTGGCCCAAAGCAGGTCGGTCCTGCCGTCGCCACCGAAGTCGCCGGTGCCGACCAATTCCCACTCGGCCCCCATCCGGCCGGTGGAGATGGTTGCCGCCACCAGGGTGGTGCCGTTCATCTGCCAGACCGCCACCTGGCCCTGGCCATTGGCCCAGACCGTATCGGCGAGCCCATCGCCGTTGAGATCACCCGCCCCGGCGACCTGCCATTCGCTGCCCATCCGCCCGGTGGGAATGCCGACACCGGTCAGTGTCGCGCCGTTCATCAGCCACACCGCAAGCTGGCCGGTATGGTTCTGCCAGGCGAGATCGGTGCGGCCGTCGTTGTTGAAGTCGGCCATGGCGACGATGCGCCATTCCGCCCCCATGCGTCCGTCACTCGTCGCGACACCAGCGAGGGCGGCGCCATTCATGATCCATTCGGACACCTGTCCCGAGCCATTCTCCCAGACCATGACGCCCTTGCCGTTGCCACTGACATCGGCGGCGCCAGTGGTGCGCCACTCGGCCCCCATGCGCCCGTTCGGGATGACGGCGGCGGCTATTCTGGGAATCAACAGGCTTGGGCCCACAACCAGGGTCGCGGACCGGTCCGGCGTGCTCGGTGGCGGCGCGATCGTCGCAGCGAGATCGACCTTGACGTTGAAAGCGCCCAACGTCACCTGAACCGGCGCCGAGGCCACCACACCGCCACCTGAGAAGGTCAGGCTATAGGTGCCTTCCGGGATCAGCATCTGGTAGCCGCCAGCGGTCCAGGTGGTGGTCGTGAACCTGCCGGGGGCGCCCGCCGCGGTGACCGTGACTCCGCCCCAGCCCTCTCCCGCGTCGTAGAAGCGATCCCCGTCCGCATCCCGGAACACGACGCCCAGGATTTGCGGCTCATAGCTGAAGCGGCTGCCCAGATCCTGGGTGACGACCAGCGGTCCCACACTGGTGGCGGGATTGTTGTCGTGCGTGATGTCGATGCCGATTTCGTTGAAATCGCGCGACAGCAGATTGTCTCGATGGCCTGGCGGCGTCTGCATGCCGCCGGTGCCGATGCCCCAGTCGATCACGAACGCGGCATGGCCCTGGATCACGGAGGAGGTAAAGGCGAAGACATTCTCCCCCAGGATTGAAAAATTGTAGTCGTTGTTCGTTACGCGCTGGCCCAACCCCAGCTCCCCAGGCAACTGGTGCGATTGCTGGTCGGCCTGGATCATCCGGGCGGAATGCTGTGCGGCCGAGTCCTCCAGCGCGCTGTGCCAGGCCAGCGGCGCCACCGCCGGATAGGCCAGCATCTGCTGGCGAAACAGGTTCAGATCGACATTGAAGAACCGAATGGCACTGGTGACGCTGTCGGTCACGCCGATCCGCTGATTGGCATCCAGGATCAGGCGGCCGAACTCGCCGCTCGGGTTGGACCGCATGCGGTTGATGAGTTCGAGAAACTCCTGCTCCTCATGGGTCGGCAACGACATCCTGTGTCTCCAGACCTGGCCCGTCCCGCGGTAACATGTCGCCGCCTGGCAACCGTCAGGCCCCTCTGCTCAGGTGGTCCCTGTGCCGGAGCCGCACAAGCTAGACCCGGGTTGCCTCCGGCCGGAACCGCACCCCGGCGCGGGCCAATCCGCCGCCAACCCCGATCGGCGTGCCATCGGCGCGCCAGCACGCGGCCCCTTCCAGCACACCGTCGTCCCCAAAGCGGATCGCGCTCATGCCGCCGCCGACATTGCCGACCGAGGCCACCGGATGGCCACGTTCTCGCAGCGCGTCGAACACCGCCGACGGGAAGCCAGCCTCGATCTCCAAATGGTGGCCCTGGGTCCAGATGCGTGGCGCCTCGACGGCTTCCTGCACGCCCATGCCGTGGTCGATCAGGTTGGATAGCGCCTGCATCACCGAGGGGAAGATACGCAACCCGCCGGGCAGGCCCAAGGCCCAGACCGGCTTGCCGTCCTTCACCACGATCACCGGGGACATCGACGACGTGATCCGCTTGCCTGGCTCGACCGAGCTGGCACGCCCGGGATGCGGGTCGAACACGAACATGTAGTTGTTGGGAATCATGCCGGTGCCGGGCACGATGTAACGCGCACCGAACAGGCTGTTGATGGTCTGCGTGCTGGCCACGACATTGCCCATCCCATCCGCGACGGTCAGATGCGTGGTGTGTGAGCCACCGTCGCCCGATTGCACCGCATTGGGTCCGACCTCGGCCGCCCAGGCCTGAGCGCGCGTCCTGTCGATCCGGGCGCGCCGGCTTGCCGCGTAGCCCTTGTCCAGCAGTTTCTCGACCGGAACCTTCACGAAGGCGGGATCGGCGGTGGCGGCGGCACGGTCGGCAAAGGCGATCTTCAGCGCCTCGGCCAGCAGATGCAACGTGTCGGGAGAGCCGAAGCCCAGGGCGCCGATGTCGTAGCCCTCCAGGATGTTCAGCATCTGCACGATATGCAGCGGTCCGGAGGAAGGCGGCGGCGGACCGGTGATCTCGAACCCGCGATAGGTGCCGCGCAGGGCTTCCCGGGTGATGGTGCGGTAGCGGGCCAGGTCGTCGCGCGCGACATGGCCGCCCGCCCGGGCCATGTGGTCGGCGTAATGCGCGCCGAGGGAGCCTGTGTAGAGGATCGACGGCCCCTCCCTCACGATGGAGCGCAGGGTTTCCGCATAGTCCCCGGTGACCAGCCGGGTGCCAGCGGCGATCGGGGTGCCGCCTGGCAAATAGAGCCGGGAAATCTCCGGGTCCATCGCCATGTCGACGGCGCAGTCGGAGACACATTCATGCAGGTAGGGCGTGACGCGGAAGCCACGGGAGGCATGGCGGATCGCCGGCTCCATCACATCGGCCAAGGAGAAGGTGCCGAAGCGGCTGAGTGCCTCGCACCAGCCCATCAGGTTGCCAGGCGTGGCGACCGAGGTGGGGCCGACCGCATTCTTGCGCCCCATTGTGTCCATGGCGCCGGGGGCGGCGTTCGGGTCCGGCGTGTAGGTGGTGGGGCCTGTCGAGAGCGGAGCCATGGACTGGCCGTCGATCACCGTGTGGGTGCCGTCGGCCTGGCGGACATGCGCCATGCCGCCGCCGAGAATGCCGACCATCATCGGCTCCACCACCGTCAGGGTGAAGAAGGCGGCGATGGCGGCGTCGATGGCGTTGCCGCCGGCGGCGAGCATTTCCGCCCCGGCGGCGGAGGCGAGCGGATGGTTGGTGGCGACCATGCCGCGCTTGCCGGTGGCCGGATGCTTTTCGCACTGGAAGGTGGTGCCGGCGCGGGTGCGCCAGTCGGCGTTGTGCATGGTGGCGTCTCCTGCGGAGGCGGTTTGAGGTAGGGCGGGGCTCCGCCCCGAGACCCCGCCAGGGGGCTTTGCCCCCTGGACCCCCACCAAGGCCGACGGGCCTTGGAACCCGGACTATTGGAGTTCTGGGATAGGCCCTACTCGGACCCATCCCGGTCTGAGTAGGGCCTATCCCAGAACTCCAATGAATCGCATTCCAAAGGCCGTCGCCTTTGGTGGGGTCCAGGGGCAAAGCCCCTGGCGGGGTCCGGGGCGGAGCCCCGCCCTACCTCAAACCGCCTCCGCCGAGAACGACCGCGGCCCCGCGCAACAGGCACACCCGCCAGCATGGCTGCGCATGGTTTGCGCCCCCGCTCCGGCATCCATCTGCGCGCCGCACCCGATCGCGGGCAGGGTCAACAGCCGTGGCGCAAGATCGCCGCAATCGGGGCAGGGCTGCGGTTTGTCGAATTCCGCCATCGGGTGGGCCTCGCTGAACGGGCCGCAGGTTTCGCATTCATAATTGTAGGTCGGCATCGTTCCCTCGGGGCTTGCTGGCCAGCGTCAGATAGTGTGCCATTGCGAGCCCGCCCAGGTCCAGGTGACTTTATTGGTTCGATCGGCCCCGCCGCGTTGAACCCAACGAACCGGGAAAATTTGACAAGGCGCCTCCCGGCCCCCTATACGCCCGCCCTCACTGCCGGGAACGTGGACGGCCCTTCGGGGGTCGATCCCGTCGCTTGCCTGTTGGTTCAGGCTTGGGGCCTACCGGTGCAACAAGAGAGAAGAAAAGGGCAACGCGCCTATGACCAAGCGCGCCGAGAGTAAGTACAAGATCAACCGCCGCCTGGGTGCGAACCTGTGGGGCCGGCCGAAATCGCCCGTCAACAAGCGCGATTACGGCCCCGGCCAGCACGGCCAGCGCCGCAAGAAGCCGACCGATTTCGGCACCCAGTTGATGGCGAAGCAGAAGCTCAAGGGCTACTACGGCAATATCGGCGAGAAGCAGTTCCGCAAGTACTATGAGGAAGCGGTCCGCCGGAAGGGCGACACCTCGGAGAACCTAATCGAGCTGCTGGAGCGTCGGCTGGACGCGGTCTGCTACCGCCTGAAATTCGCCGTCACCCCCTTCGCCGCCCGTCAGTTCGTGAACCATGGCCACCTGCTGGTCAACGGCAAGCGACTGAACATCCCGTCCTACAGCGTGAAGGACAACGACACGATCGAGGTGAAGGAGAAGTCGAAGCAGCTCGCGATGCTGCTGGACGCGACCCAAAGCAGCGAGCGTGACGTGCCGGAGTACCTCGAAGTCGATCACCGTGCGATGAAGGGCCGCTTCACCCGCGCGCCGAAACTGTCCGACGTGCCGTATCCGGTGCAGATGGAACCGAACCTGGTGGTTGAGTTCTACTCGCGATAGGCGTCCCGGATGTGGGCAGGGAGGCCTCGGGGCTTCCCCAGGTCGACCGATACGCATGCGAAGACGCCGTCCCCCGGGGCGGCGTTCTTTGTTTGGGGGGCGGAGCGCGGGGCCGGTACCTGCCGAACCGAAGGGGGAGGCACGACGCCCGGCTCTGTGCTACCGCCGACTTGACCGCATTGCGGCAGTCTACCAATGCTGCAAAAGTGTCCTCGGCTGGCCCTATGCTTCTACGCAGGCCAGACTCGCACCCATAGCGAAGGTCGCCTGTCATGCCCTGCGCCCGCCTCGCTCGTGCCTCCGATCTGCCGTCACTGGTCGCGCTCTTCGACGTGTCGGAAGTGAGCGCGGTCGCGCATCCGGCGGAGCGTGCCGAAAGAATCTGGCAGGAGACCCTGGCTCAACCCGGCGTCCGCGTGTTTGTGTCCGATGATCACGATCGCATCGCCGCGACTTGTATGCTCGTCACGGCACCGAATCTTCTTCGCGGTGGACGACGCCACGGCTTCCTGGAAAACGTCGTGACTCACCCAGACCTACGGGGCCGCGGTCATGGCAAGGCGGTGGTTCAAGCCGCGCTTGCGCATGCGTGGGCAACAGATTGCCACCACGTGCTGATGCAGAGTGGTCGGGCGGACGGGCGCGTGCACGTGTTCTACGAACGGTTGGGCTTCAGGCCCGGAATTCGGGTCGCTTATGTGGCAACCCGACCGCCGACACCCATCGGATGACCGCGCCGATTTGAACCTGACGGTACGCGCGCGATCCACAAAATGCGTCATTCCGCGCAGCAAGCCGCCCCCGGACGCCCCCTCACCGGAATGGATAAATCACTCTCGGTTTGTGATTGCGAACGTCAATCATCACCAGGGGCGTTCCGTTCGGCGTGATCTCGCCTCAGTCCAGGGTGATGTTGGCGCGCTTGATGAGGTCGGCGAAGTAGGCCGTCTGCTTCGCCAGCCTGACCTTCAGTTCTGGCAGACTGTCCGCCTTCGCATAGATATGGATGCCCGCGGCAAACTGTTTGGCCTTGAAGTCCTCATCGTCGTGGATGGTCGAGATCGCGGCATGAAGCTTCTCAATGATCGGTGTCGGCACGCCGGAGGGGGCGTAGGTGCCGAACCAGATCGGGATGTCGAAGTCCGGGAACCCTTGCTCCTTCATCGTGCCAACATCGGGGAATTCAGAGAACCGCTCGTCCGACAGGATCGCCAGCAGGGTCAGCTTGCCGGCCTTCACATGCGGAAACACCAGCGAGTCGAAAATGCCGTGCACCTGCCCGGCCAGCAGGTCGGGCACCGCCTCTCCATTGCCGCGATAGGGGACGTGCAGCAGGTCGATACCGGCCATCAGCTTCAAGGTCTCCCCACGCAGATGGTTCACCGAGCCGACACCCGCGGACACGAAGGTGATCTGGCCCGGCTTCTGCTTTGCGAGGGCCACGAACTCCGCCATGTTCTTGACGCCGAGGGACGGATGGACGGCGAAGCCGGCGATGACCTCGCCCATGCGCGACACGCCGACGAAGTCCTTCAACGGGTCGTAGGCGGTCTTGCGCAGGCTGGGGATGAGGACGACCGGCGCCTGCGGGGTCATCAGCAATGTGTAGCCATCCGGCGTGGACCTGGCCACAGCCTCGGCGCCAAGGGCACCGGAGGCGCCGCTGCGGTGCTCGACCACGAATTGCTGGCCGAGCTGACGGGAGAGACGCTCGCAGAGGGCGCGGATGATGAAGTCGGTGCCGGCGCCTGGAGGGTAGGGGATAATCGCGCGGACCGGCCGGCTGGGCCAGTCGGTCTGTGCCTGGGTGGGGCTTGACGGCCAGAGCAGCGCCATTGTCAGCGCCAGCGCCGCGCCGATGGCCGATCTTGTTCGCATGGTTTTTCTCTCCCTGTGGGTTCCGTCTCGGCGGATGTGGATCGGCCCTATGATCGCGGCTGCCGGCGCGTGCCGCAATCCGGGTCGGGCGCGGGCGGTCACATCGCCGGATCACCTCGTGTTCCGATCATGACAGACGGTGCCCGCCCATCACGTGGATCGGATCACAAATCAATGGGCCAGTGTTCCGGCCCGACGGCAACATCCGTCAGAGTCGGAACAGGTGCTGGGCCACATCGCACGAGCTTTCGACGAGCGATGCTCCCGAAAGTTGCAATTGGTTGCCTGTGGCTTGGCACGGCCCGACGGCAGGGGGACTCCGTCCCCCCGTCCCCGGATCCAACGTCAGGCGAAAATCTCGCCCAGTCGCTTGATCGTCCCCAAGGTCTTCTCCACCGGCAGGCCCGGCCACTGGCAGCGCATGATGAAGTGGTCGACCCCCAGCAATTCGTGATACCGGGCGATCTCTTCCTTCACCTTCACCTTGTCACCGATGATGAACCGATCACGGGCGAACTCCGGGAACGTCGTCTGGGTTACTCGGTCCTGCAGGCCCCAGGACGCATAGGCGTTGTATTTGTATTCCAGCGGCTCCCGGCAGTCCTCATGCGCGGTCGCGTTGTTCTCGCCCACGTAGCATTCGATCGTGATCGGATAATCGATCGGGGTGCGGCCGAATTCCGCCAAAGCCGAGCGGTAGGTCTTCATCAGCGGGGTGATCTTGCCCAACCCGCCGCTGTTGACGATCAGCCACGCATCGCCGATCCGGGCCGCGCGCCGCACCGACACATCCGCCTGCCCCGCGATATAGATCGGAGGCCCGCCCGGACGCACCGGCTTCAGGCTGAGCCCGGCATCCTTCACGGTGTAGAAGCGGCCCGCGTGCTCGACCCGGTCCTCGGTCCACAGCCGCTTCATCAGGCTGAGGCTTTCGTTGAACCGC
>Ga0209514_10003130_pt1 | contig 24206 bp, 21 predicted proteins | sample Subgrocontami58m_FD_187452 | JGI IMG/M metagenome (GOLD analysis project Ga0209514, IMG submission 187452) | Subsurface groundwater microbial communities from S. Glens Falls, New York, USA - GMW37 contaminated, 5.8 m (SPAdes) (version 3) | ecosystem: Environmental > Aquatic > Deep subsurface >...
AATGGAATACAACCGCCGACTCGGCGATTTCAACGCTAACATCAACTTTCACCGTAACAAAATAACCCTCCATCTTAATCTCCAATGGAAAGATATCGACGACGAAATTAAAATCGGCTTAATCCAACACTTATTATTAAGAATCTTCAAAGCCAGAGCAAAAACTCAAAACATCCAATTATACACCAATTTTGTTAAAAACATTCCCATTCTTACCCCAAAAACAAAATGTGACCCCGTCTTAGAAGAATCATTCCATCACATTAATCAACAATTTTTCTCCAACGAATTAGAACTGCCAAACTTAACCTGGGGACAATCCTCATTCCGCAAACTCGCCTGCTACAACTTCCATAATGATACTATTACCGTCTCCACTCTTTTTCAAGATGCCCCGCAGCATATTCTCGGCTACTTAATGTATCATGAATTATTACATAAACATTTTCAGTTTAAACATACTGGTAACAGACATTCCTATCACGGCCGAGAATTTAGAGAAGCAGAACACCAGTATCCCAACTTTTCTTCAATTGATAAAGAAATTAATACCCTTATTCGACAAAAGAGAAGAAGACCACTATTTGGAAATCTGTTTCGAATTTGAGAGAAAATAAGGCCCATTCAGCGTACGTATTAAGTCTGTGGCTAGGTCAAGATGTTAGTCTGACACTACAATTGTTTGAGAATTAGTAGGCGAAAACAATCTAATATCGCATAGATCTCCGAACAAAAACAGGAGTGGTTTTCGCTCAGACTAACGACCTGCCGAAAAGACTTAATACGTATCATTCAGCGATAGATTTAAAAAACATCCCCGTTTTACAGCTACTATGGCGAAAAATGGGTTTCTTTCGCATAACGCGATGGACAAAATCATGCGCGAGGCAGGAGCTTTCCGGGTTTCTGACGATGCCAAAGAAGCGCTTGCCGACGTCTTGGAACAAAAAGCACTGATCATTGCCCAAGAAGCAAAGAAACTCGCCGAACACGCCGGTCGAAAAACCGTGACGGAGAAAGATATCCGTCTCGCCGTGAAATAAATCATACTCAAAAACAGAAATTAACTATTAAAGGTGGTCCTGTATGGCAGAAGCAGATTACGAAAAAAAATTAGTTAGTGTTGGTACATTAAAGAAAGGAGACACAATCATCATAGATGGTGCACCCTGTAAGATAACCGATACCGCAACATCTCGTCCGGGAAAACACGGACACGCTAAAGTAAACATGATGGCTGTTGGTTTACTAGATGGGAAAAAGAGAAACATGGTCATGCCCGGTCACGACCGTGTCGAAGCACCAATCATCGAGAAGAAATCAGCGCAGATCCTCTCTGTTACCGGAGAAAAAGCTCATGTTATGGATATGGATACATATGAAACATTTGATATGGACATTCCAGAAGAATTAAAAGATCAGGTCAAAGAAGGCGTAGAGATATTATATTGGCTCGTCATGAGCACAAAAGTAATGAAACAAGTCAAGTAAAGGTGAATACATATGGTTAAATTCGCAGAAGCAGAAGCACGATTGTTTAAGAACATTTTTGTAGATCGCAAAACAAAACGCAAGATCCGCGCCAATCCGTTGAAAGTAATTGCCGGTAAAGTTCGTGGTCGCGGTAAAAACGCTGGCACGAAATTAAAAGCGAAACGGAAGAAGTAGAGTTTTGTTATTTTTTTTTCTAATTTATTTTCTTGACCTCATTAAACCAAAACATATAAATACCTACAAATAGTCCTTAATCCTATGCTAGAATTAATTTTATCATGGCTCATCAAGTACAAATATATTCTCATCTTCTATTTAGCGATTATTGTAATCCTCTTCATCAAGCGAAAAAGTATTGATGTCCAAGGAAAAATCATCTTCCTCTATCGTACCAAATGGGGATTACGCTGGATGGACAAGTATTCAGAAAAATATCGAGAATGGATCGTCCTTTTCGGTTATATCGGAGTAGGCGCTGGTTTTGTCGGCCTTGCCGTTATTTCATATGTTCTCATCAAGAACCTCTACGATTTAATTATTAATCCAGCCGCAACATCAGGTGTTTCCCTAGTCCTTCCTGGCATTAATGTTCCTGGCTTAGGCGTCTTACCATTTTGGTATTGGTTATTAGGAATCTTTCTCATCGCCATGATCCATGAATTTTCTCATGGTATTGTTGCCAGAGCGCATAAAATCGAAGTCAAAAATACAGGCATCGTTTTCTTCGGCCCCATCATTGGCGCGTTTGTTGAACCCAATGAAAAAAAAATGGCTAAAGAAAAAGACATCGTCCAATATTCTGTCTTAGCTGCTGGCGCATTCTCTAATGTTATCCTCGCAGTTCTCTCACTACTTATCTTAACTTTTGCCTTAGCACCAGCGCAGCAGCAGATGATCGAACCTACTGGCTTTACATTTGATACCTACGTCAACGATAATCTCCCATTCGCTCAAGCAGGTATTGTCCCAGGAACACTTATCACCGGAATCAATGGTCTAGCCACAACTGACTTCCAACAATTCAGCGATGAATTAAATTCCATCAAACCAGGTCAAGCAATCAAAGTTCAAACAAAGGAAAAAGAATACAGTGTTACCGTCACTCAAAATCCAGATAATCAGAAGAAAGCATTCTTAGGCATCCAACAGATTCATAATGAATTCGATGTCAAACCAGCATATACTATCGGGGTTTGGAAAGTAATCTATTATCTCGTAGATTGGTTCGCCGGCTTCTTACGCTGGTTATTCCTACTCAGTTTTGGTATCGGCCTATTTAATTTACTTCCATTACCTATCGTTGATGGTGGCAGAATGGCCCAAGTCTTCTTACACAAGCTGAAAGGTCCAGAAGTTGGCGAGAAACGTTATCGTCAGGTCAGTTTATTCTTCTTGGCAATTTTATTATTGAATCTATTCTTTCCACTGATTTTGAAATTATTTTGATAAAATTAAAAAAATTAATTCTCTTCTTTCTCATCCAGTGGTCGTAGAAATCCATAGGCTAACGCAAACGGAGCAGCCAATAACCCTAACGTCATCCCCAGAGTAGAATATGTTAACGAACGCACGGGATTACGCACAAAATAGGCAGTCTGTGCCGTAACGGAATGATTCCCCGGATACGCATCTTCTACTCTTCTTGTCAGAGAATCATTTTTTAAAATATCATAGAGTTTATCTCCCAACGATCGTTCATCAGGCGTATCACTAGATAACAAAGGATCTATTGGCAACTCTACAACTCCACGTCCCAAGCGACCTAATTCTAACCCAAATAACGAAGGTAAATATAATGCTGTTCTAAATTTCTCATATCCAACACGTTCTCGAGGTGTCATTTTTGCTAACGTTGATTTTGGAAGTAAATGTAATGTCTGTACATAAGCATCGTCATCAAAAGAAGAGCTATCAGCAGGCCAGAGATTTTCTTCCAGAAGATCTTCTGCTTCATAGTAACACCGAGAAGAACAAATTCCTTGGAGGATCACTTTAGTTTTCAATGCTTTAACAATATCCTGTAATCCCATAACCACCTAAAAAAAAGTTCTCTTTAAAAGAATTATGGTGCTAATGCACACCCTTCTCCGCCAAATATTTCTCTGCTTCCATCGCCGCCATACATCCCGAACCCGCTGCCGTAATCGCTTGCCTAAATCGTTTATCCTGCACATCCCCAGCAGCAAACAAGCCTTCCACAGTCGTGTGCATATTCTTGTCGGCTTTAATATAACCTAACTCGTCAACTTCAATCATTTCTTTCAAGAATGAAGTATTAGGCACATGACCAATCGCTAAGAACACGCCATCACATCTGAAATCACTTAACTGACCATTAGTCGTATCTTTTAATTTGACAGCATTAACCCGTTTCCCATCGCCAACAATTTCCGTAATCTCCGAGTTCCACACAACTTTAATCTTAGGATTCTTCAACGATCGCTCCTGCATAATCTTCGATGCTCGGAATGCATCTTTACGATGAATAATTGTGACTTTCGATGCAAACTTTGTCAAAAACGTTGCCTCCTCCATCGCCGAATCACCGCCGCCGATAACGACAACTTCTTTATCTTTGAAGAATGCACCGTCGCATGTTGCACAAGTAGTAACCCCTCTCCCTTTATATTTTTCTTCAGAAGGAATCCCTAACCAGCGCGCAGATGCGCCAGTCGCTACAATTAACGCTTTTGTTTGCAAAGTATCTCCACCCATTAATTTTAAATCGAATCCTTTTTTTGTTTTCTCACACGATTCCACAATATCCACCATAAATCGCGCCCCAAAACGCTCTGCTTGTTTCTTACACAGCGCCACAAGTTCCGGACCTTTCACTCCTTCCGGAAAACCGGGAAAATTCTCCACATCCGTCGTCAACGTTAACTGTCCGCCATCCTCTGGACCGGAAATTAATAACGGTTTCAAATTAGCGCGCGCAGCGTAGACTGCAGCGGTACAACCGGCGATGCCTGTTCCAAGAATAATAATGTTTTCCATCTATACTCTCGATCACTGATTATTTATAATAACTTCGGTTATAAAAAATATCTTACTTCTCCGGCATCTTTAACTTCTTCTTCCCCCACAACGTATTATAAATCTGCGCCGCCACCCGTTGATCGCCCAAATCAGTCCAATGCAACCCATCTTTCTTACAATAACCACAGATATACTCGCTTCCATTCCGAAGCAGTGGAGAGGTAATGTCCACAACATCGTCAATCAGAGAAGAAACACCTAATTTCTCATGCAACAAATAATTATTAAACTCTTTCCATTCCTGATAATAACGAGAACGTGGACTGACTGATAACACAGCCGTTTCAACACCTTTTTGCTTAGCTCTCCCCACAATCTCTCGCATCGCAGCCACGTGGTCATGCCTCTCTAAATCATTCCCCGATGGACTGACAATCAGTAACTCTATCTTCTCTTCTAACAATCCCGGCAGAAGATATTTCAATTGTTCGCGCGGTGAATAACCGCCATGCGCTCGAACAATAAATTCTGTACTCGGACAAAGTTCTCGCAGATAACGAACATAACTCTTACCCACAGTATTCGATGCCCCCATTACACCAACGCGTTTTATTCCGCAATCATCTAGTACTTGATTTGGAACAGAACTTTTATTTATAGTAATAAGAGGAGGGGAAAAAGAATAAGAAGAAATAGGAGACACAATTGTAAATGCTAATGCTAAAACCACCGTTCGACAAGAACATAACAGATTCTCTAACACTATAAATCCTTAGTAAAATTACTTTAAAATGATTTTTGACATGATGAAAAAAGCGTGAGATTAATATACCACTAAAGATTCTCATACCACCATGATCACGGAAGAAGACCAAACCAAACTTTTAATTCTTGAACAACAACGCAAAGAATTAGAAAGAACAATACAATTAGAATTCTATCGATCTCCCTATCCAAAGCAAGTAGAGTTCTATGCAAAAATAAAAAAATATAATGATACTCTTCAAGCATATGCCTCAGAAATATCCAAAAGAAATCCGGCACCACTCGACCTACTCATCCAAATCAAAGAACTTGTTAGAAAAGCAGAAGCATTAAAATTAAAGATGAAAAAACGTATTATCTAATCTCTTTTCTTAAAGTAACACACAACCATCGCTGACTCGTTACCACATTTTCGCCGAAATTCTACCCCTTCATCTGCTTCAAGAACACGATACCCAACTACATCATCAAGAGACTTATCACATTGAGCCAACATCTGCGAACCGAAATGATAAATCGCTGATCTATCCCCAAGATAATGTTGCCCATCTGGAATCATCACCGGCGAACCAAGCAATTCATACTGTTCGGATTCTTCTCTTGTTAATTCTAAAAGAGAAATTGCTTTTGCCCCTAAACCACTTGCCACTTTTGCCGTATCTATTTTTTTCATCTCAATTTCCTCGTGAATATCTAATTTCGTTCACCACTGCCATCAAATCACGAACTTTAGCGCGATCAACCTCATTTCCTGTCTCATTCCCAACTTTCAACGCTGTACCCACAATCGCCCCATCTGCCAGCGATAATTGTTGATAAGCATTCTCCGGCGTTAATCCCGCACCAATAATCAGAGGATAATCCCCCAGAACATTCCTAAACTGACTAATCTTCTCGAAAGGCGTTTCTTTTCCTGTTCCCGCTCCCGTAACCACAATCGCATCAGCTCGCCCCATTCCAACCCGCAAATCTGTTTCAAGATTCGAACCAGCAAACGGGGTATAATATTTCGGCCAAACACCACCAAGCACTGAAACATCTAAATAATTTTGTCTATACCGATCGTAGAGCGCAATATCAAACATTTTCCCATTCGTGTAAGCGCCAGCAACATGGTCAAGCTGGATAAACTCAGCGCCATAAAGATGAGCTAGGAAAAAAGCGTTTTCAAATTCATTAGGCAAAATATTCACTCCTCTTGGAATCTTTAGAGTTAATGATGTCGCGGTCTCTTCTAACGTCTTAACCACATCTTCCATAGAACCATAATAATTCTCAATAATCGCACCACTTATTCCTTCCTCTTCAAAAAGAGCAATTTCTCTCAACGCTCGTTGAACAGGATTTTTACCTGCTAAATGAATCATCCCAAAAATAGGAAGAACACCAAACTTCTCTTGATACAGATTTCTTGTTTCCATTTTTAATTTCCTCTCATCAACCAATACAACAGTAAACGAACACCCGATCCTGTCGCTCCTTTCTGCACATAATCATTTTCTACCGCCCAATACGCCGAACCAGCAATATCGAGATGCACCCAGCGTGATTTCTCCACAAACTTGCTCAGAAACACACCTGCCGTGATCGCTCCCGCTTCATAGCCTTTGCCTCTCACCGCAATATTATTTAAATCACTAACCGACCCATCCATCCAATCTTGATATTCATCAAAGAACGGCAGTGACCAAACTCGATCTCCACTCTTTTCTCCGGCATTCTTTAATTCCGCAAGCAGTTTCACATCCTTACCAACTGCCCCCATCGTGTAATATCCTAATGCCACAACACACGCCCCCGTCAACGTTGCCAGGTCGATCATCACAACAGGATGATATTTGTCTTCTGTATACGCCAACGCATCCGCTAAAACTAATCTACCTTCAGCATCCGTATTACCAATCTGAATCGTCTTTCCATTATACGCCCGAACAATATCTCCAGGATGCTGTGCTTTACCGCTGACCATATTTTCACATAACGCCATTACACCCAACAAATTCTTCTTCACACCGAGTTCAGCAGCAGCCTTTATTGTCCCCAGCACCGCTGCCGCGCCAGCCATATCCGTATTCATCTCTTCAATCATCTTCGTCGGCTTTAAATTATAACCGCCGCTATCAAACGTAATTCCCTTGCCCACAAACGCTGCATCAAAACTGACGTGATCAGCGCCGCGATATTCTAAAATAATCAGTTTGGGAGGATTATCACTACCGGCATTAACACCCAATAACGCCCCCATTTTTAATTTCTTTAATTCCTTTTCATCAAGTACCTGAATTTTAATTCTAGAATCAGCAACCGTAATCTCCTTCGCAATCTTTTCCAAATACACGGAGTTAACAACATTCGCCGGCTCGTTAACCAGTTCTTTAACCATATTCGTCGCTTCAGCGATAACACGACCTCTTTGCAAACCGTTATTAATCGCCGTTGAAGAACCAATCCATAACAACGAAGCATTTTCTAAACTAGGAATTTTTTCTTGCCGTTCTTTTGCCAGATATTTGCTAAAAGAATAGTTCCCCAAGATTAATCCTTCCGCTGCCACACAGCCAAGAGTCTCTTCATCACATACTTTCAACTCTCGAAGAACTTCCAGGATAGTACTCGTAAATGAAGTATACCGGTTATTTTTTGTAAATTTTACAGCTTTACCCAGAACACGACGAATTCTCTCAACCGTCATTTCTTTTTTTGTACCTAAACCAACAAAGAGCACTGCTTTAAACGAAACGTCACTCGATTTCGTAGAATAGACTTCACCGAACTTGCCGCTAAATTTCTTCGATTGAATTGCTTCTTTAAGATCAGCAGCTAACAACTTAGAAATTCCTGATACTTCTTTGTCTTGTTCTTCAAACAGACCATAGACTACTACTGCTGCCTGCTCATCTAATTTTGAATGTAATTTAATATCCATAACACTATCCCTCTCAATCATATCGTTCGGATTTAATCTTCTCGAAAGGCACACCGCGTTGAACAAGCAATTCTTTTGTCTCCAACACTAATTCTTTCAAGCCACAGATATAAAAAGTTTTGTTTTTTAGATCTGTCGGGAGATGATCTTGCACATGCCCACTCTTGCCATCCCATTTCTCACGACTTAACACTGGAACATACGTAAAGTTATTATTTTCTTTCGCCAACAGTCTCAATTCTTCATCAAAGAATAAATCTTTCTTAGATCGCACACCAAATAACAGCCCAAACTTCTTCTGAGGAAACCGTGAAACATATTCTCCAAGCATTGAATATAACGGCACAACTCCCGTGCCTGCCCCCAAGAACCAATGTTCATCACTAAAATCAGATTCATCAAAGACAAAATGGCCAAAAGGACCACGCATCTCAAACTCATCACCAACGTTTGTCTTCTTGAAAATCTCCGAGGCAAAGCCGCCGTCAATAATCTTGACACAGAGATCAATGACTCCACACTGCGATGGTGGATTACAGATTGAATATGATTTCATCTTTGTCACACCATCAGAAGTCATCTTGAGAGAGGCAAATTGACCTGCTTTGAATGTAAACGTATCAGGTATTTTAAATTGGAAAAAAAAGACGCTGTCAGTTAAAGCTTTCTTTACAATAACTGTTCCTTTGAATGTTTGAATTGCCATGGGAAATCAAGAGAAGACGACTCAACGCACTTTAAATAAGTTTCTGAAAGTTAGTTCACTTTGAAAAGAAGAAAAGAAAAAAAAAGGATATTGTTTCCAATATCTCGTTGGTTTACTTCAAGGCTAACCAGAAGTAGTACGTCTGACCAGTTGTTGGGTTGTTACCGCCTACTGGAACAATTAATTCGTACGATACTGAGGTAGCGTTGTCGTAACTTTTCCAAGGACCATAACTGCTGTTAACACCAACAGCGAAGTCGCCTTGATCAGCTCCTTGGGTGTCAGAAAAGATACCAACACTAAACTTGGTAGAACTACTTGCCCCCGTTACTCCATCATAAGATGTCAAATTTGCCACAGGAACACTGCCAATACCAGTAGAAATAACTACTTTACTTCCACCAGTCATTGTATTTGTAACAGTATCAGCATCGTTGCTATCCCAGTTTAAAACACCATCATAACCTGAAGTGGTTGTTGAAGTTATACCACTAAAGTCAAAGCCAGATCCTGTTGAAGCAAAGATACCCAAAACGTTGCTCTTCAAACTTGTAGTCCAAGAGTACAAGTTGGTTGATGCGCCAGTTCCTAAACGGAGTTGACTCAAACTTGCGTTACCGTAGTAACCTTGCCATTTAACGGTAAGAGCGGAAGTAGTAAGATTCATATTTGTCACGTTACCACCTGCTGCCGTATCAGTTCCCACAGATGCTGCAGTTCCACGAACTGTAGATCCTTTCGTTACAGTAGCACCAGAAACAGTGTTTTTAATATCTGCCGCCATTGCTAAAGAACCCATCAAAACTACCCCTACCAAAAAAAGTAGGATTCCTAAATTCCTATTCATATTCACACCTCTTTTTTAATTTGTATAATAACAACAACAACAACAACAACAACAAACCGAACCAAAAAAAAGGTTTTCAGTTATTGTTCTTGAACATTGTTCTTGATCATACGTTATTAATAGAGTATAGGTACGGTAAACCTCTTAATAAAGGTTTCGGTTAACAATTGTTTAGTACCGATAACAAAAATTGATCGCCTCGACGGAAAAACAACAGCAATAGAGTTAACTGCAATCAGTTTATTCCATTTTAGATTACTAAGTTAACCCCAAGATTATATAATTGAAGAAATAACACATACAGTAGATAACATAGAAACTAGCCATGTAGACATCCGCACGAAAAAGCAACGACTTTTTCGGCATCCCAGAAAAATCGTTTTTTTCTGTGGATATTGATTACAGTCAATGATCTTCTGGCTATTTTCATACAATTTTGAGACCCAACATGAAGAAAAACAACACCCAACAAATGATATTTGAAAAAACAAACCACGCCTATGTTAACATCAGCGTCCCATCAAATTTGATTTTGCTCTTAGATGACACGTGGAAGGAAAGCAAGAAAGGCTACCGCAGCAGGGCGGAATTTGTCATGGAAGCTGTACGAGAAAAAATTGACAAAGAAAAAAGCTCATAAACCTTATTTAACCGCCAAATAGAAATAATACGTCTGACCAACAGATGCGCTGCTGGCATTAAGAGGAACCATTAATTCATAATTAATATCTGTCTGATTGTCAAAACTACGATAAGGACCATTGCTAACATTAACTCCAACAGCAAAATCGGTCTGAAGAGCACCGCTATCTGTATTATCAGTAAAAACACCAGTACTAAATTTTGAAGAAATACTTGACCACACATTATTTTCTAATGCATATGAAGTCAAATTAACCACACTTGGTTTACCGATATCATCAGTAGTAAAGACAACATACTTACTACCACCCGCCATCGTATTCACAACCGTATCGGCATCTGGCCAATAGCCTCCCCCCTGCGGATAAGTATACCCCAGTGCCGAATCATAAGACAAAGATGTCCCCAGATTAATACGCCCAAAATTAAAATCAGAACCCGTCGTTGCAAAGACACCAATAATATTATTTTTTAAACTGCCAGACCAGGAATATAAATTAGTTGATGAACCAGTTCCTAAACGAAGTGAACCTAAACTTGCGTTACCATAGTAACCTTGCCACTTAGCCGTAAGACCGGACGTAGTTAAATTCATATTGGTAATATTACCGCCTGCTGCCGTATCAGTTCCAATAGATGCTGCAGTTGCACGAACTGTAGACCCTTTTGTTATTGTCGCACCAGAAATTTGATTAGAAGAGTCATATGTTGCTAAAACAAACGAACCCGTTACAAAGAAAACAAGCACCAACAACAGCCCACGAAATTTAATACAACATCACCCTCTTTTTTATAACTGGTTATATATACTGTAGAAGTAAAGTAAGATGATTTATAAATCTTCGCATTCACAATTGTTAAGAATGAAAAAAAAGATATTTTAATGACGACAAAATATCAAGAACAACCATCAAGATACAACTTCTGAAAATATTTTTTCCCTTCAGAATCAATGTTGTCAATACAATTCTTCGCCTCGTCAAACGTCAGAGGATAAGCAAAACTATCAGAACTGCCCCAACCTTTTTTCTTTACAGAATTAACATACACCCCGCAGACTTTACCCTCCCAGCCGATACTACTCATTAACGACCCATCACTTTTCAGCGCACCAAAGAGCAGCTGTTTTCCAGAACCACTTACCAGTTCAACCACCGGAATACCCCGATAAACACCAACACAAGTCTCATCCCAGACCAGTTTATCTTTTATTATAACACCCACACTGTCTGCTCGCTGAGCGCAAATACTATCATCTTTCTTGGAACCTACTTTTGTATTTGGTTTTTCTGTTGCATCGCAAAACTGCTGCAATAATAGAGAATTTGCCCATCCATCCGTAGTGCAAACAAAATTACCAACAACATCCCCTACTTCACTTACAACCCCGCCATCTCCTTTCTTCTCAGCACCGCAAACATACCAACTTTCAAAACCGTGATAACCTTTCTGACTTTTACCAAGGGAAGATTTAAAGGGTGCACAAAGGTAATGACTATCACTTTTTGAAACCCCAACCCCTGCAAAAGGCGCCCCTTTCAAACCCGACTTTTCAGGAACAGAGCCATCAGCATTACATTCCACCCAAGAACTAGAAAAAAGATCGGGAGAGCAAAGAACATCAAAATTATCGCCAATATTCAGTATTTTCCCTTGATCGTTTGGACTGCAGACTTGAGATATTTTATCTAAACACATAATCTCCTCCTGATAATTAGAAGTAACTGAATTCGCGCAAGCGGAATCAGCGCAATCCGCCAATCCATTACCATCATCATCAAAACCATTGCCGCAGCTTTCTTTTATCGTAGAAAATTTTTGCTCAATTTCACTCCACTTCTTACACACTAATCCTTCTGTTGATCTCTTCCAAACTCCTTTCCCAATAGTTGAAACATAGACCGATTTACTATCCGAATCACCCAGATACAACTCATGAACCCCCGCAATTCCTTCCCCAAACTCCTGCCAAGTCTGACCAAAATCATAAGAGATCTTGATTGTACGAATAGTCACACCTTGTTTATCAACGCTTTCAGAAACACCAAACAATCGCGTCTGACAAGAAGCATCACTCTGAACCTGAATAATTTTTCCAGAATTAACCCAAGATTGAATGGTCTTACCTGAATCAACCGAAGCAAAAAACCTATCTGAAAAAGCTAGAATGAAATTAGAGGCAACCGCCGCCCCGCTGCGTAATTTAAAATCATCTTTTATTACAGTGGGGATGGGAAAAATAAATTCATTCCACAACATACCATCATTAGTCTGCCACAACGCTCCCAGAGAATCAACAGCATAAAGAAGAGAACCACCTTTACTTTTAAAAATATAAACAATATCATCTAACAACGTTTCAGATGGAGAAGAATAGTATGTATCTGAACGCCTCAGCTCATCGCTTTTAGCATCAATATAATAAATATGATCTTTAAAATAAAGAATTGCCCCTTGAATTTGATTTTTATAACTAATCGCCGCCGGTAAAATGTGCGTAGCTAAATCCTCAACATAAGAATAAACACCCGTTCCCCCGTAATATCCATAAATCAGCGCCGGAGACTGTAAACACTGTGTTGGATCAGAAAGAATAAATCCTGCTTTCTCCGGACTCTTCACAAAATAAACCCCATCTTTTGTTTGAATAACCGGACTGCGATGCCAAACCCCATAATATAAATTACCGCAGATATCCGTCTTCACGTCAAATGATTCCGTAAAACTCAGTGACTTGGCAATGTTATTTTGAAACATATCTTTACTTCCTTTCGCAGAAGAAGGAATGATCATAAACAATCCCTGATCCGTAGCATGATAAAGATGAAAGAATTCATCGACAAACGTGCTTCGTAGATCATACGCCAAAGACTGACAACCTTCTACATCCGGCGGACACAGTTCTTTTGCCACATCAACTTTTAACCCGCTTCCATCCGCATAGTGTCTAGCCCACGTTTGTCCGCCATCCCACGATTCAGCCGGTCCAAACATATATTGAAAGATAACCAGATGATTGTCATTCTTGGGATCGACAACAAAACTCTGGATAGGACCATTGCTTGGAAATGGAACCAGCGAAGATGTCCACCCCTTTCCTTCTTCTTGTCGATAGACCATTTTAGAAACTGCTTCTTTCTGAGAAGCAATAATATACTTAGTTCTAGCATTGCTCACAGCATAAGAAATCTCACCCGTCTTAGAAAATGGAACCGTATCAAAAACTGCTGACCATGTTTCTCCAAAATTGGTGCTCTGAAAGATTTTCTTTTCATCTGGAAAGTACAGAAGAACATCGCCTTGAGAATTAAACCCAGGAAATAATCTTCCTTGTCGACCAACACTCCCCTTTTTACTCTTCTTCCATGTCTTTCCTGAATCAGAAGAAGTAAAGATACCTTCCGTTGCATGTTCTAAAATAACATGTTTCCCATCCATAAAATAAAGAGAAACTACATCATAACCATCAACATTAGATAATGACAGTGAAGAAACCCACGTCTTTCCACTGTCATACGTAGAATAAATTTTGATCACCAACTTCCCCTTTTCCACATCACGAACTGCAACAATAAAATGATCCTTATTAGTAGGATCAATCTGTGCGTCAAAAAAATAATCAGGATAGGTAAATTGACCCACGCCCATCTGCTTCCAGACCGGCTGATACAAATCCCAGCTATAAAGCGACCCGTAAGCCACTGCCAGCAGTTTTACGACCCCTTTATTAGAATCAGAATACACTTTCTGATCAGTAAATGAACTCACTGACCAATATGAACCAAACCCCGGCACACTTACTTTTTCCCATGTTCCTTTACCTAAAGCCGCGGCGAGATCAACATGCGCAATATCAAATACCGCAACCGGAAAAGGTAAAGATATCGGAAGTTCCTCTTCTCCTTGCTCTTTCCTTTCTTTTCCCCTTGAACGCATTTTTTTCTCAGCATACTGAATCCGCCCGTCTTTCAATCCCAACTCTTTGTTTTGGAATTCCCGTGCTTCAGAGACAGTTAATTGTTCACGATATCGCACATCAGAAACATTTTCCGCGTAGGGTATTCGCGTCGCTTCACCGACTGCTGTCCGCTGACAGCTTACGATAGTCAAAGAGAGAAACACAACCAGCACAATTATCCAAAAACTATTTTTCATCTATAAATTCAACCTCACTAACTTCAAAATGGGAAGACATATTTAAAACTTCTTTCTCAGTGTACGTATTAAGTTAATGGCTTGCGAGGTCAAGAATGTCTGCCGAGCGTTTGTGATTCACTGAAAGATAGGTTCTCGCTTCTTCCTTCAAACAACCTTTTAGACTTCTCTAAAAACGATGTGAGCGAGACGAGTCAGACTGACCCGCCAAAGCCCGAAGAAACTTAATACGTACTTCTCAGTTCCAATCTTAGCTATTTAACGTATAGTAAACCAACTAAGTAATTCAGTATTGATATCGTTGGTTTACTATCTGTCATCCAACACAGGATGCCGATAAACATTGTTGGATGACTATATTCGAACAAACACATCTTTACTGAAACCACGAATAGATAATAATACTAACAATAAAATTACCAACCAGTTAAATGTAATGGTCTTAGTAATTACCTGATCAAAGAAATATCCCGCAGATCCAACAAGATTAGCTTTCTCTGGATAGATCTTAAAAGTGGCATGATCATCGGCATACTCATTTCCAACAATTGCATACGCCGAGATAGTATATTCGTCGAGAATAAGAGTAGTAATATTCAGATTTTTGATAAAAGATGATTCGGCCTCAACAGTAAGTTCACCCGTATCTTCAGCGACAATTTTCCCTGCAGAATTTTGAATAACATAATACATCATAAAATCAGTTGGCACCCATTGGTTGCTCAATTTTGTTACTTTAACCCCGAGCGGCAGCGTTTTTTCAGCACTGCTCACATTTTGTTTGTCAACCGGAAGCGAGATAGTGAGATTAAACAATAGTTCTCCTTCCGCAGGTTTAGCCGACTGCGGTTTCAAACAAATTCCCCCGATGCGCGCAAAGCCGGCAGTACAGGTGCTCCCACTCCCAGCCGTAACCACTGGCGAACTAATAGTACAGTCCCCGTTGATGATGAACGTCTGCGGCGGACAACTTCCACCACCACTACTTCCACTCCCCCCACCACTACCTCCCTCTGGCGTGCCACTACTACCAGGAGTCTCACTCGATTCATCATCAATCTCCACGATCCCGGAATGATTCGCGCCCGTCACCTTAAACATCTTCCCTTGATCCATGCAAGTATATCCATTCTTTGCCGCACCTTCCGTCGTACAGAGAATCTTTGTTTCATTTGCCGCTGAGCAGTCACTCGATACTTCCGAAATATCCGTAAGCTCTGCGTCTTTTATGCAAATACTATTGCTCGTTAAATCAAGATTATCGAGATAAATTGTCTTCGTATAACCAGTAGGTAAAGTTATTCCTTTTACCAAGAAACTTCCACGCGTACTTGTACTAGTTTGTTTCTCAAAAATAAGATTGTCCATGGCATTTCGCTGCTGACACTTTCCGAAGTCGTAATTAAATTCTAAAAATGTATTGGAACTGTTGCCTAACTTGAGTGGTTGCATCCCAGAATAGTCTCCTGCGAGCGTACCATTATTGAAATCATAAGTAGAAGAAGAAAGAGTAGTACTTTTTGTAAAATTTAAGGGAGTATTATTTGTAAAAAAATTCATTGTTTCTTCAAAATTAACCGGTTTAAATGCGAATACAGTACTCGCAGTTTCACACGCCCCACAGTCAGCAAAGAGACGATAGGTTGTTCCCGACGTTGGCACAGGAAGAAGCATTTGATAATCATAAGCTTGGCCGTTAAATCCTAATTTATCTTGAACAAGATGAGTTATTAAAAGAGGATTTCCACCATTATCGAGAATTCCCAAATCAAACGTAGGACTTGAAGAATTAAAGACAAGAGTATGCATCGAAGGTAAATTTAATGGAAGAAGCCCTTGGAGATTAAACCACGTAGATTGCGTAAACATTTCCTTCGCCGATTCCGCATCAGGTAGTGAGATGTTAAGATAATTATCTACTAATCCCGGAGTTCCAGCAAGAAGATTATTCCAATCAACTGTTGACGTTACTGTAGCATACAATTTATCGGAGTAGCAGGGCAGAGTAATATTCTTCAGTACTGTTTGACCACCAACAAGAATAACCGTACTATTCGTCGTAACAGATGGATCAACCGTAATGTGACCATAGACCCCCGCCCAACGCGTAGCCGTGGCATTAACAGTAATATTTAAGTTTGTGACATTTCCACCAGCGGCGATTGTCGCACCCGTAATACCATCCGTTAAATCGACTCCGAAATGAATGAACGTAAAGACTAACAACGCCACAGATAAAAACAACATATCCAAAACTAAAAAAGAGCGTTTCATAACACCTCAATAAAGAAGAAAGAACAGGAGTTAATATGATTTGTGTTTGTGATGCTGATTTTCTCTCTTCTTTTTCCGGACCAAAAAGAACAACCAGAGGATGACGATAATAACAATCACCCAAACAATAGTCATGCTACTACTGCTCTTTAATTCCAACTTGAGAACCGCAATCTTAGATTTAATCAAACCATCTTCCCGCTCACCATAACGAGCATGAACTGTAATAGAGGGATTGTCTTTAATATCTTCGTCAATCATTTCCAGAGGGATGTTAAAAATAGCATTGTCTCCAGAATCAATGTGCTGCATTTCTCCCCCGGTCGTCACTTTTTCACCGGCAATCAGAACATCTTCTACAAGGGGATCAACAAAAGCACCTACAGATCCAATGTTGCTAATCGTTACCTCAAATCTTTTGGCACGAGTGTTATAGACAACATTGGTAATATCAATATCCGAATTATCATCTTCAGAGATAACCGTAAGATCGTTTTCAGCAGACAATAAGAATGTCAGCTGACTCGAACTTTCACCATACAATACATCACTTTTTACTTTAATTTTCTCTTTAAGATAATCATTGAGATCTACGTCATATGTTTGCGTGCTGCGATCCTGATCATTGAGAAAGAATGCTGACTCGTCGCTAGCAGAAGCAATACTATCATCATTCACAATAAGATCATGTTTTAATGTTTGAACATACGTATAGATGTCCCCTGTATTTTTGAACGTAACTTCTAATTTCTTCGTTGCAGCATTGTAACGAACCGCCTCAACTTTAATTGTTGGTTTGTAACTCGGTATCGGAAAGATATTGAGCGCATATAACTCCCCTTTTCGCCCTTGAGCATGTTTAAGATAAATATTCAATCCTGTATCTTTACGCAACTGCAACGCGTTGCCAAAGATATCGTAGCCAATAACCATTCCCGTCGTAAAGCTGCTTTTTTTGATGAAGTCAAAAACTTGAGGAGGAATATTAGTCGTTCCGACAAATAAAATTGGAAATTCAGGAGTAAATAGACCGTCTTCCAGAAACTCCCCATTGGTCATATAGACCATTTTCTTAGGTGATTTTTCTACAAAAAGTTTGACCATCTCAATATTATCTTTGTAACGATCGGCGTTGTCAATAATCTTTGGATTAAATTCTTGTAAAATATTTTTAACTTCTCGATCAACATGACCATATAAAATTATTTCTTTATTCTTGTTCTTAGAAAGAAGATCATACACTTGATCAATGTTCTCTTTGTCAGCAAAGATCACCGGAGAAGTTGTTAAGAGAGCGTAAGAAATAACCGAAACTGCGCTGTATCCCAAGTCGCCATCGACAATTATAAACCCTGAAATATCTTTCTGATCAATAATTTTCTGAGTTAAAAGAAGATTTGTATCTTTCGCTCTCGCTGAAGACAACTTTTCAACTTCAAATCCTTTATCTTCCAATTTACCCTGATACCCCTTAACAAAAGGACGATCTTTTGATTCTACAAGCAAAATTTTTTTGTCCTGGGGATTGATAACGTACTCATTGATTAAATCAAGACCTTGACTTTCTTCAACAATATAATGAATATCTCCCCCCACAAGATGCTGATATATCTCCATTGAGTAAACATCCTGCCAGTCTTGAGAATTAACAACAGCTTGATCAGCATAAGCTGATGAAGAAATAATTACTCCAACTAGTAGAAAAAGTAAACACATTAACCCTTCTCTTTTTTTCATGGTATAATTAGAAACAAATAATGGGAGATATATAAAGTTTTGTTTTGGCGAGAAGGTAGTTAAAAAGATTCAATTTTGCAAAGTTCTCGCTACTTCTCTGGCAATTAGATAACTCCCCTCTTCGGTAAGATGTCCAAAACTCACATGAGCTTGATCTTGAAATAAGTCGTTATACTTTCTGTTCTGAAAGGCTTTTCTGAAGTTCTCTACGTTACTAATCAGAAGAACATCTTTCTTCCCTTTAAATAGTTGCTCAAGTGGTCCAAGACTAAGCGTAGGATATTGTACAACAACAAAGTGAACCCCTCGTTCACGAAAGAGGTCATACACATTGTTGTAACTTGTCTGTGTATCTGGGAGCAACAAGCGAGCCTTACCCAAACTCATTTCTGGGAACAATTGGTCGGCCTCTTTAATTTTTCCTTCCATCTGGAGACGGTTCCAGATCTCCGCAGAAACTTGCTCCACTAATGGGAGGTTATTCCCTTTTAAATTATCTAAGAGATCTTTAGCCTGTGACGCTCTTTCTGTCGTGACATAGAGCAATCCTAATTCAACATATCCCTCTTTAAAGTTCTGGTTGACGCTTAACGCAGTCCTCCAAGCTCTCTCCGCTTCTGGAACTCTTCCTTCTTGAAAAAATATTTTTCCTAGAATGAGGTTAATCTGTTCTTGTCGCGGCGGGTCATTGGCGAGTAAATTCTCCATGAGAGATGTCGCCTCTTTCAATCTGTTCTGTTCCTGAAAAAGTGTTGCTAGTTGGAAATATGAACTTAGATACTTTGAATCGATTTCAATTGATCTGGTGGTTGCTTTGATAGCATCATCAGTTCGATTTAACTTCCAGTAACTATAGCCGAGGTTATAGTAGACAGAACGATCCTCCGGCACTTTACGGACAACTTCTTCAAAAACTGCTATTGCTTCCGCATATTTTTTCTGATAAAACAGGACCAATCCAAGTCCACGCAAGGCGCTGGGAAAATCTGCTTCAAAACGAAGTGCGCGTTTAAAGATTTTTTCTGCTTCGAGAAATTGATGTTTGTCAACCAAACCTTTTTGGTGGTAAATTTCTCCAAGTATTATATACCCTTTAGTATCGAGAGGATTAACAATTACTGCTTCTTTTGCGGCAACTTCCGCCCCCCTTAAATCTTTGTTCTGATATAACACTATTGCTTGGTTAAAATAATCCGAAGGCACGAGAAGAGTACCGTTTAAATTTTTAAAAAAGCGCTGACGTTCAACCCCTATCTCTTTTTCTTTTCCCGCGTCAACGTAAGACAGAACTAGTTCAAAAGAAGCATCGACGTTAGCTGGATCAACGACAACTGCCTTTTGAAATTCTTCTATTGCCTCATCATATCTTTCTTGTTCACGATATAATTTTCCCAACTGAAGATACGCGGAGGTATTCTTGGAATCTATTATTATAACTTTTTTAAACCTTTTTTCGGCATTTTTTGAATCATTTTGTGCCAGAGAGATCAACCCCAGAAGATAATACCCGTCTTGGTTTACGGGATCAACATCCAGGACCCTATTTATTAACTCGGTTGCTTCCAGATAATTTTCCCGAACATATTCGTCCCGCCCAAGACTAAGAAGGTTCTGATTTTCTTTATTTTTATCATCTTTTATTAACGAATCTAGGATAACGATAACAAATTTGGATAGTCGTAGATCTTTTAAAAATGATCTCACCTCTGTTAAAAATGGATGTTTCTCGTCACCTAGTTCTTCACTATCAAGTGCTCCCATCATCACTAACACCATCTCAGGATGATACTTGTCAACGTAATATTTTGCTGAAGAAGCAATGCCTGTGGAACTCGCACCAGGTCTTGCTTTGTTATACACTTTGAAATACCGACCATCGCTGTTGTTATTTAAAATATCTTCTAACTGCTTCGGCCACGAAGTATCTCCATAGGAAATTGAATCACCTAACACCAAAATGCTATACGTCTTGTTATCTCCGATGAGACTATCTTCACCCCGCTCGTCATATAAACCGTGAAGAACGCCACTGAGACGGAATCCCCCTTCCAATATAATCAAGATTAGAAAAAGTCTAAAGAGGAGTTTGCAAAATAGGGATTTTGGCCAATTAATTTTCCAAACAAACCAGCCAAAATCACGGCTATTGCAAATCCTCTTAGAAAACTTTGCCAAGAAAAGATGAATTATGCAAAGTTTTCTAAATATGAAAACAAACACTTTTGAAACCATTAAGCCTCTTTGTTGTACATTTTATCACTTGAAGAAATAAATCATTATAAAGATATTGCCGCTCTAAAAAATAGTATGGACATTTTGCAGCCTTTAAATCTCCTCTTTTTCTTGTCAATTATCTTTGGACTTTACTGGATCTTTCCCCACAAATGGCGAGCGCTGATCTTACTTTTAGCAAGTTATTTTTTTTATGTTAACGTTGGACAGTCAATTGCTGGTTGGACTGCTCTTGGTCTCATCGTACTCTCTACTCTTATTAACTATTTCGCTGCTCGAACAATTTTCTTATTGAAACGACTTTATCTCCGGAAATTTTTTCTTGCTCTCACTATTATTCTTAATATTGCTTTTCTGGGAGTGTTTAAGTATTTTGATTTTTTAGCTGCAACCATTATCAACATCCTTCGACCGATGGATATCTTCGTGAATCTAGATCCCCTTAACTGGTTGTTGCCAATTGGAATTTCATTCTACACCTTTCGAGTTTTAAGTTATAATATTGATGTTTATAACAAAAAAATTGAGCCCGCGAGAAGCCTTGTGGATTTTTCTTTATATGTCGCCTATTTCCCGAGTATTTTAGCAGGTCCAATTGAGCGAACAAAAGATTTTCTGACAAAACTACAACTAGAAAAAAGATTAAAAGAAATCAGGCTAAACGAGGGAATTTATTTTGTGATCTACGGTTTATTTCAGAAAATAATACTGGCCGACACCCTTGCCCCTTTTGTAAAAGAGGTTTACTCCTCATCTCAACCAAGTGGGGCGTTAATTTTGCTGGCAACATATGCTTTTGCCATTCAGATTTACGGAGATTTTGCAGGATACACTAACATTGCAAGAGGAATATCCCTCTTCTTCGGAATAGATCTTGTCCAAAACTTTAATCTTCCTTATTTAGCAACAAATCCCGCTGATTTCTGGAAGCGCTGGCATATTACTCTTTCAACTTGGGTTAAAGATTATATGTACATCTCATTGGGGGGGAAATATGCCCCTTTCTTTGCTCTTTGGCCATTACTTGCTTCCTGGGTAGTGATGGGATTATGGCATGGTGCAGCTTGGAACTATGTATTATGGGGGTTATATTGGTTCGCACTCATTTATGGATATAGAATATTAAAGCAGATCTTCCCCCGAAAAGAGAATAGTTGGTTTTCTAAAAAGATAATTGGAAAAGCTGTTTCCAGAATTCTGTTCTTCCAATTAGTTTGCTATGGGTGGTTGATCTTCAGATCGTCAGATCTACATCAAATAATATCATTTACCCATTCACTGCTTCAAGGAGTTGATCTTTCTACGTTATTAAATATTCAGTATTTGCCCATCTATGCCGTTGGTCTGTTTCTCGTAATCTATGAAGCATTTCAGAACTATTTTGCCGATCAGGTATTTATCACAAAAAAGAACTTCTATTACCAGCTTTTATTCTATCTTGTTCTCTTTTTCTTGCTGATAGAAATAAAATCAACAGATAATGTGCTCTTTCTTTATTTTCAGTTCTAATTTCATCTAACATCCAAATAAAAATCGACCGCGGAAGTTACCCCCGTATACGAACGCAGCAGCGACGGAACTAAAAATTCGTAGTCATAAGTCCCATACGCACCCGTCTTAGAACCATTAACACTCGTAACAAAAACAATATTTTCCCTCTCCCCATAATCAAATTCCCCATTAGTATCCGTAGATGTATCCCAAAGTATACCTGTAACAAAAGAACTTGTATTTGTGCTGTTAATAATGGGAACAGAAGAAATAAACTGGCTCCCTACCCGTAAAGAAGTTATCCCACTAGCTGAAGAACCATCTGTCGACCATCGACGCATGATAGAATCATTAAACGTTGTCATATTGAGTAAAGTATCCAATTCACTAAAATCATTAGACGCTGAACCACCACTCTTTCGAACACCCAACGCCTGCAAAGAATCAAAGTTAACCACACTGTCGCTATCAACCACCAGCACGTTCGCCGAAGAACCAAGCCGACTAAATAAATTAGCTGAAGCTGAGCCAAGAATCACATAACTTGTAAAAATATTTCCAAGATATAATGAATAACCACCCAAAGTAATATTCTGAGTCGCATTATTATTGGTTTCATTTATCTCCGTAATTAAGTCTTGCGGATCAATAACCAGAGTAATATTGTTTGGTCCAATTTGCGCCGTCCAATTAATCACTGCAATCGACGTAGAATTACACGAAATATTAAGAGTAGTATTGCCTATCCCTAAAGAATCATCCAAAAACTGCACCACAACATTTTGTGCATTCTTATCGCCATTATTTGTAATTGTTCCATCAATTGTTACTAACTCCCCTTCAATAGGTTTAAGATTACTAAAATTAATCCCCGTCGAATGAATTTCCAAGTCAATCGTGCCTTGATCATTACAAAGAGAGAAAACACTAAAAGAGAACACTAATAGAAAAAATAAACTACAGCCTAAAAGAAACCGTTCTTTGATCATTCGGCTCATCCATACTTCTTGATCACTTCCTGGGCATAGCGATCATAAACCTCGCGGATTCTCAATGCAAACTCCGCCTCCGCCGCAGGCAGTTTCCCTGCCAAAACTTCATTATAAATTGCCGAGATCTTATTGAGAACACTTCTCATCTGATGATAATCGCCGCGCTCCAAAGAAAGAGGAAGCTGCTGCACCCATGCTAGAAGATTCAATTTCTTTTCCAGCTTTTCCAACTGTACTTTTTCTTCCCTATCTTTAGGCGTTCCCTGCGGGACAAGAGTTAACTGATGATGATATTTAATTGCAGAATCGTAATCTAATTGATGAATCAGTCCCTGCAATTGCAACAGGAGATGCTGATTTGATGTCTCTGCTAAACTAGACAACCCTGCTTTTTGATACTCTTTTGCACTATAAGAAGAATAGCGAGGAATAACTGGCCGAGAAGAAGCAACAGAATTATGAGGAGTATTGAAATAATTATTCTGGAGATCATGTTGAGAACTATCCTGGGACTCTTGATGAAGAGACAAACGATCAGAGAGAGGATGATTTCTCTTTTTCATAAAACTAAAACGAGAATTAAGCAGAGTGTTATGAGGAGAAGAATGAACAGTGTTATGGCTACTGGGAGAACTTGATTTCTGAGGAGAAGACGTCTTTCGACTTAACGTAAAATAGTACCCACCCAAACCAGTAACCAGAATGACACTAACCACAATCAACAGCGTATTCAGACTCCATGATACAGGATTCAACGAACTAACCGCGAACCCAGTAAGACTATTACCACTTTTAGAATCAACAACTTGGCTAAACGAAAATGGAACAACAACAATCCTCGCATCACGAGGAGAACTTGGTTTTCCCGTACTTTTAACCGCATACGTCAACTCAACATCTTTAAACGTATTAATCTCTGTAATAAAACCATTACCTTCCGCCAAACGCTTGAGATTCTTCCCGATT
>Ga0209514_10003136_pt1 | contig 24187 bp, 31 predicted proteins | sample Subgrocontami58m_FD_187452 | JGI IMG/M metagenome (GOLD analysis project Ga0209514, IMG submission 187452) | Subsurface groundwater microbial communities from S. Glens Falls, New York, USA - GMW37 contaminated, 5.8 m (SPAdes) (version 3) | ecosystem: Environmental > Aquatic > Deep subsurface >...
TGCGGGAGTAACTCAGTTGGCTAGAGTCACAGCCTTCCAAGCTGTTGGTCGCGGGTTCGAGTCCCGTCTCCCGCTCTAACTGCTGATGTAGCTCAGTTGGTAGAGCACTTCCTTGGTAAGGAAGAGGTCACCGGTTCAATCCCGGTCATCAGCTCAATACCGAATAATAATTCGGGCAATAGTTTTAATAAGGAAAGGTGAAATGGCAAAATCAAAAAACATAAGACAAATAATTATATTGGAAAGCACTGCTAATACAGGATTTCGTTACTCAACTAAAAAAAATAAAAGAGAACATCCGAATAGAGTTGAGTTTAAGAAATATGATCCGGTAGTTCGTAAACATGTAGTTTTTAAAGAAACTAAATAATACGTCAGTGGCTCAATTGGTAGAGCAGCGGTCTCCAAAACCGCAGGTTGGGGGTTCGAGTCCCTCCTGACGTGCAACCAATAAAAAAGAAAAATTTAATGAAAGAAAAAATAATCAACTTTGTTAATGATGTTGTGAAAGAAATGAAAAAAGTAACTTGGCCAACTCGTGAAGAATTGAAGGAGTCAACTTCAGTTGTAATCATAGTTTGTTTAGTACTCGCAGCTTTTACTTATATAGTAGATATGGCTGTAAATAAAATATTACAAGGAATTTTTTAATCTTGGGAAACGAAAAAGCTAGATGGTATGTTGTCAGAACCTTTTCTGGTCATGAGAATAAAGTTAAGACTTTGATAGATGCTGAATTAAAAGAGAATGAAGAACTTCGTTCAAGAATTTTTGATGTACTTGTTCCAACTGAGAAAGTATTTGAAGTAAAAGACGGCAAGAAAAAAACAAAAAAGAAAAATTTTTTCCCCGGTTATATATTGGTTTGTGTAGATCTCGATATTAAAGCAAAAGATTTTATAATCAACACACCATCTGTTATGGGTTTTCTTGGCTCAGTGAATCATCCTGCACCACTACAACCGGAAGAGGTAAAAAGAATCGTTGGTAGGTTATCTCAGGATAATGAAACAGAAAGAACTGAAACTATTTTTAGGACAGGCGATTTTGTAAAAATTGTTGACGGTCCTTTTAATAATTTTTCTGGTTTTATACAAGAAGTGAATGAAGAAAAATTAAAAATCAAAGTCATGGTTTCGATCTTTGGTAGAAAAACTCCTGTCGAAATCGATTTTGCTCAAGCTGAATTTGAAAAATAAATTGATATAGGTTAAACGATGGCAAAAAAAATTGATAGTTATATTAAATTGCAAATATCCGCTGGTGCAGCAAATCCTTCACCACCGGTGGGTCCTGCTTTAGGTCAAAAAGGTGTTAACATTATGGAGTTTTGCAAGCAGTTTAATGCTAGAACTTCTGATAAACAAGGGTTAATTATTCCTGTTGTGATTACAGTTTTTTCAGATAAGTCCTTTACGTTTATTACAAAAACTCCTCCGGCTGCAATCTTATTAAAAAAAGCTGCAAAAGTTGAAAAAGGTTCTGCTGAACCAAACAAAACAAAAGTCGCTAAAGTGACAAAAGCTCAAGTTCGTGAAATTGCACAGATAAAAATGCCGGATCTTAATGCTCATGATGTTGATCATGCTATGAGTATGGTCTCTGGTACTGCACGTAGTATGGGTTTTACAGTCGAAGACTAAATTTATAATAATTTTTTACCGGAATAAAAATGAAAGTTACTAAAAGAATAAAAGCCGTCAATAAAAATATTGATAGAACAAAAGAATACTCAGTTGAAGAAGCAATAAAACTTTTAAAAGATAATGCGAAAGTTAAATTTACCGAATCACTTGATTGTGCAATTAGACTTGGTGTAGATCCACGCCATGCAGACCAAATGGTAAGAGGAACAGTTTCGCTACCGCATGGTACCGGAAAAAAAGTTACTGTTCTTGTAATTGCTAAAGGTACTCAAGCAGAAGAAGCCTTAAAAGCTGGTGCAGAGTATGCCGGGTTTGAAGAATATCTTGAGAAAATTAAAGGCGGTTGGGCTGAAGTTGATGTTATTGTAGCTACACCGGATTCAATGGGCGAACTTGGTAAACTTGGCCGTGTCCTTGGCCCAAAAGGTTTAATGCCAAATCCTAAAAGTGGAACAGTTACTAATGATGTAGCAAAAGCTGTTAGGGAAGTTAAAGCAGGTAAAATAGAATTCAGAGTTGAGAAAGCCGGAATAATTCATACATCGCTTGGCAAAATGAATTTTAACGTTGAACAACTTGCTGAGAATACCAGAACTTTTCTTCACACTATTATAAAAATGAGACCTTCATCTGCTAAAGGAATATATGTAAAAAGTTTATACCTCTCTTCCACTATGGGTCCCGGTTTAAAAATTACTAAAGATGAAACAACCGTTGCTACAAAGCACGATTAAATAAAATTTTACGCACTCATAAATGCTTCTACATTATTAAGTGTGCAGTTCTAACCGATTGGGAGTACGATGAAAAAAGAAGAAAAAGCCGAAAGAATTGAACAGATAAAAGAGCTGGTGAAAAATTCCTCTGCAATGTTTCTTGTTGATTACCGCGGTGTTAATGTTGCCGATATTAATAAACTGCGATCTAATTTTAGAAAAGATGGAATTAATTACAAAGTCTTAAAAAATACTCTGTTCAAAAAAGCTTTAGAACAGATTGGCGGATTTGAACAATTCAATTCGCAACTTATTGGTATGACAGGTATTGCTTTTGCGGGCGAAAATTTTGTTGCACCTGCAAAGATCATAAAAAAATATTTTGATGAATCGAAAAAATTTGCTTTCAAAGGATGCTATATTGATTCAGCATTTTACGGTGCAGATCAATTAGATACTATTGCATCAATGCCTACTAAAGAAGAAATCATGTCGGGAATTGTTGGTAGTATTGCAGCTCCTGCTAGTGGAATTGTTGGTGCAATCAATGCAGTTATCAGAGATCTCGTTAGTGTAATTGATGAGGTTGGAAAAAAGAAAGCTGCATAATCAATTATAAATTTGAATAATTAATTAAAGTAATAGGAGTAGTAAAATGTCAGAGAAAATTGTTGAAATTGTAGAAAAAATTAAAGCGCTTACACTTGTTGAAGCTTCTGAATTAAAGAAAGCATTAGAAGAAGAATTCGGAGTAACTGCATCAGCTCCGATGATGATGGCTGGACCGGCTGCAGGTGCAGCAGCAGCTCCCGTTGAAGAAAAAACTGAATTTGATGTTATTCTTCAAGCAGCTGGCGCAACCAAAATAAATGTAATTAAAGTTGTTCGTGCACATACTGGACTTGGTTTAAAAGAAGCTAAAGATTTAGTTGATGGCGCTCCGAAACCAGTTAAGGAAGCAGTTTCAAAAGACGAAGCTGAAAAAATCAAAAAAGAACTGGAAGAAGCAGGCGCTACTGTTCAAGTTAAATAGACTGATTCAATTCCCTTCATTCGATATAAATTGAAGTGGTAAGAAGGTAAAATCCGTCTTACCACTTTCTTTCATTTTTGTATGAAAGAAAAACTGACAAAAACCACATTGGAGGTTAGGGTTGGAAAAACAAAAAATTAATAAAAGCACAGGAAGAATTACCTTTGCCCAAATTTCTCAGACCGTTAAAGTACCGGATCTTCTGAATATTCAGATAGATTCATTCGAAGAATTCATTCAATTAAAAGTTTTACCGGCTCAAAGAGAAAACAAAGGTTTACAAGCGGTATTTAACACCAACTACCCAATCTTCGACAATAAAGAATTTTACAGATTAGATTTTATTGAGTATTACATTGAGAAGCCCCGCTTTTCAATGGCGGAATGTGAAGAGAGAGGATTAACTTACTCTGCACCCTTAAAAGCAAAACTTCGTCTTTCAACAAAAGATGATGAAACCGGTGAATATGTAAATTCTGTAGAACAGGAAGTTTATCTCGGTAATCTTCCTTATATGACAGGAAGAGGTACATTTATTATTAACGGTGCAGAAAGAGTAATTGTAAGTCAATTACATCGTTCTCCCGGTGTTGCTTTTGCTCAAACGGTACATCCGAACGGAACCCCGATTTACTCCGCAAGAATTATTCCGTTCAGAGGTTCATGGGTTGAATTTGCAACAGACATTAATAATATACTTTATGTTTATATAGACCGCAGAAAAAAATTCCCTTCAACAACTTTACTAAGAGCTCTTGGTTATGAAACTGATGAACAAATATTAAATTTGTTTAATCTTATTGAAGAAGTAACCGTTAAACATTTAAGCATTGATAAACACATTGGAAGAATTGCTGCCAACGATGTGATTGATACAGCAACCGGTGAAATTTATGCATCCAAAGATGCCGAATTAACTGAAGAAATTATTGATAGTATAAAAGGTTCAGGTGTATCTAAAGTTCAATTATTAAGTATTGATACTACTTATGAACAAGACTTAATAATAAACACACTTAAAAAAGATACATCAACAAATAAAGAAGAAGCTCTATATGCAATTTACAGACAACTGCGTTCGGGTGAAGCTCCCGATGTTGATACAGCAATGGGTTTAATAGATAAATTATTTTTTAATGAGAAAAGATATGATCTGGGCGACGTTGGTCGTTTTAGAATGAATGACAAATTAAATCTCAATGTTCCTGATAACATTAAGGTTCTAACAGTTGAAGATATTATTGCAATCATGAACAATATCATTAAACTTAAAAACGGTAATGTAAATGTTGATGATATAGATCATTTAGGAAATAGAAGAGTAAGAACTGTTGGTGAACAGTTAATGCAGCAATATAATGTTGGTTTAGCAAGAATGGCGCGCACAATAAAAGAAAGAATGAACATGCGCGATAACGAAAATATGCAGCCGCAAGATTTGGTAAATGCAAGAACAATAAGCAGTGTGATAAATGCTTTCTTCGGTACAAACCAGCTTTCGCAATTCATGGATCAAACTAATCCGCTTTCAGAGCTTACACACAAAAGAAGAATTTCTGCTCTGGGACCTGGCGGCTTAACACGTGAGCGTGCAGGATTCGAAGTACGTGACGTTCACCATTCTCATTATGGCCGTTTATGTCCAATCGAAACGCCTGAAGGTCCGAACATCGGTCTTATTTCTTCACTTACAATTTATGCACGTGTTAATCAGTACGGATTTTTAGAAACACCTTATAGAAAAGTTAAAGATGGAAAAGTTTCGAACAGCATTGATTTTTTAAGCGCTGATCAAGAAGATGAATTTATTATTGCTCAAGCCAATGCGCCTTTAGATGAGCAGGGTCGTTATGTCTTAGATAGAGTTAAATGTAGAGAACGCGGTGATTTTCCTGTAGTTGCTCCGGAAGAAGTTCATTATATGGATGTAGCTCCTGCACAAATTGTTTCAGCCGGTGCTGCATTAATTCCATTCCTAGAGCACGATGATGCAAACAGAGCATTGATGGGATCTAATATGCAACGTCAGGCAGTTCCGCTTCTTGTTCCTCAAGCTCCTATTGTTGGAACCGGTATGGAACAAAAAATTGCTCGTGATTCACGTTCTATTATTATTGCCGAAGATAACGGAGTTGTTGAGTATGCAGATTCGAAGAGAATTATTGTTAAGTATGATGTTGATGAAAGCGCTCCTGAAACATTAGTAAGTTTTGATGACGAGAGAAGAGTTGAACATATTCTTACAAAATTTAATGGTACCAACCAGGAAACATGTTTTAATCAAAAACCGATTGTAGTAACCGGTCAACGTTTGAAAAAAGGTGAAGTAATTGCCGATGGTCCAGCAATTGATAGAGGCGAACTTGCTCTTGGAAGAAACGTATCGGTTGCATTTATGCCTTGGCGCGGATATAATTTTGAAGATGCTATTGTACTGAGCGAAAGACTTGTTAGTGATGATGTTTTTACATCTATTCATATTGAAGAGTTTGAACTTCAAGTTCGCGAAACAAAACGTGGAGAAGAAGAATTAACTAGAGATATTCCAAACGTTAGTGAAGAAGCTACAAAGGATTTGGATGAGCATGGTATTATTAGGGAAGGCGCCGAAGTTAAAGAAGGAGATATTCTAATAGGTAAGATTACACCAAAAGGTGAAACTGATCCTACTCCAGAAGAAAAATTATTAAAAGCAATTTTTGGTGATAAAGCCGGCGATGTGAAAGATGCTTCCTTAAAAGCACCTCCAGGATTGAAAGGCGTTGTAATTAAAACAAGATTATTCAGCCGCAAAAGGAAAGATGCCGATTCAAAGAAAGTTGAAAAAAAATTGATGGATAATCTTGAAACTGAATATAAAAAACATAAAGAAAATCATTACAACAAACTGGTAAATAAACTAACACGCATTACTCACGGAAAAACAACTTCTGGTATTCGCGATTTGGACAGCAGCGTTGTATTGAGAAGCGGTACATCAATTAAAGATGAAACATTTGCAGAAATAGATGACATTTCAAAATTAGATTACACAAAAGATTGGTTCGAAAGAAAAAACACAAACGAATTAATCAAGCGTTTATATTCCAACTATTTTACACTTCTTGCAGAGATTGAAGAAGATTACAAACGCGAAAAATTGAAAATACAAAGCGGTGATGAATTACCTCCGGGAATTACTCAACTTGCAAAAGTTTATGTTGCTAAGAAGAGAAAAGTTTCTGTTGGTGATAAAATGGCTGGCCGTCACGGTAACAAAGGTGTTGTTGCAAAAGTTGTTCCTGTTGAAGATTTGCCGCATCATGAAGACGGAACTCCAGTTGATATAGTTTTAAATCCGCTTGGTGTACCTTCACGTATGAACTTAGGTCAATTATATGAAACAGCTCTTGGATGGGTTGGTCATAAACTTGGCGTTAAGTTCGAAACACCAATATTCGATAGTGCAAAAGTTAGCGAAGTTGAAGACTGGTTAAAAAATGCTCAGTTAGATGAAGGTAGTAAGACTTGGCTCTACGATGGAAGAAGCGGAGAAAAATTCCATCAGAAAGTTACATGTGGTTACATATATATGATGAAGCTTGGTCATATGGTTGATGACAAGATTCATGCTCGTTCCATTGGTCCTTACTCGCTTATTACTCAACAACCTCTTGGCGGTAAAGCTCAATTTGGCGGTCAGAGATTTGGAGAAATGGAAGTTTGGGCTCTCGAAGGTTATGGTGCTGCGCATGTTCTTCAGGAAATCTTAACAGTGAAGAGCGATGATGTAACAGGAAGAGCAAAAACCTACGAGGCTATTGTTAAAGGTGAAAATTTACCTGAACCAAATATTCCCGAAGCATTTAATGTGTTGATTAAAGAGCTTCAAGGTCTCGGTCTTGATATAAAAATTAACTAAGATATTCCGATTGAGTTTAACTTAATCGGGATCAACCAAGAGTTTGACTAAAGGAGTAGAAAATGCGATTTAAACCGCAAGAAAATAAAATTAGACAGATCGAAAAAATGACGATCAGTTTGGCAAGTCCTGATGATATCTTATCTAGATCTCACGGAGAAGTAACCAAACCGGAAACAATAAACTATCGTTCATTTCGTCCTGAAAAAGATGGTTTATTCTGCGAGAAAATTTTTGGCCCCGTTAAAGATTGGGAATGTGCATGCGGAAAGTATAAAGGAATACGTTATAAAGGAATTGTGTGCGACCGCTGCGGAGTTGAAGTTACGTTAAAGAGTGTTCGTCGTGAAAGAATGGGACACATTCAGCTTGCTGTTCCTGTTGTTCATATTTGGTTTTTCAAAGCGCTGCCGTCAAAGATTGGTAACATAATTGGAATGACAACAAAAGAACTTGAAAAGGTTATTTACTATGAATCTTATGTTGTAATTAATCCCGGGCTAACAGGTTTGAGTAAGAAAGATTTAATTTCTGAAGATCAGTATTATGAAATTATGGGTTCACTTCCACATGATAATGATTCACTCGAAGAAGAAGATCCGAAAAAATTTGTAGCTAGAATCGGCGGCGATGCAATTAAAGAATTATTAAAGAAGATTAATATTGAAGTTACCTTTGCTGATTTGAAATCTCAACTTGGTCCAGACACATCTCAACAAAAAAGAGCTGATCTATTAAAAAGATTAAGAGTTCTTGAAGCTTTTCGTGAATATGAAACAAAAGTTCCAAACAAACCGGAATGGATGGTATTAAATGTTGTGCCGGTTATTCCACCGGAACTTCGCCCGCTTGTTCCACTTGAAGGCGGAAGATTTGCAACATCAGATTTAAATGATCTTTATAGAAGAGTGATCATACGGAACAATCGTTTAAAAAGATTAATTGATATTAAAGCGCCGGAAGTAATTCTTAGAAACGAAAAGAGAATGCTTCAAGAAGCTGTAGATGCATTGTTCGATAATTCTCGTAGAGCAAGTGCGGTACGAAGTGACGGCAATAGACCGTTGAAATCACTCAGCGATATGTTGAAAGGTAAACAAGGTCGTTTCCGTCAGAACTTACTTGGTAAACGTGTTGATTATTCAGGCCGTTCTGTTATTGTTGTTGGTCCTGAATTGAAATTACATCAATGCGGTTTGCCTAAAGATATGGCAGTAGAACTTTTCAAACCTTTTATTATTCGTAAACTTATTGAACGTGGAAATTTTAAAACTGTAAAAAGTGCTCGTAAAGCTGTTGATAGAAAAGATGCAACTATTTGGGATATTCTAGAAAAATTGATTGACGGTCATCCCGTTATGTTGAATCGCGCTCCTACATTGCACCGTCTTGGCATACAAGCATTCCAACCAATTTTAGTTGATGGAAAAGCTATACAACTTCATCCGTTAGTTTGTACTGCATTCAATGCAGATTTTGATGGCGATCAAATGGCAGTACATATTCCGTTATCATACGAAGCACAACTCGAAGCATCAATTTTAATGTTAAGTAGTCATAATATTTTATCTCCGCAAAATGGCTTACCAATAGTTCTTCCATCTCAAGATATAGTTTTAGGACTTTATTATTTGACAAAAGTCCGTGCCGGTGCAAAAGGTGAAGGTAAAATATTTGGCAGTATTGAAGAAGTTCAGATCGCATACAATTCTAAAGTAGTGGATCTTCATGCGAAGGTTAAAGTTAAAATTGATAAAGAATTTGTTGAAACTACAGTAGGACGTGTAATTTATAATGAAATTATTCCTAAAGAAATGGGCTACATTAACGAGTTACTTGTTAAGAAAAGTTTCTCGGGATTTATTTATAAAATGTTTATTAAAATCGGTAACGAAGCTACAGCCAAATTCTTAGATGATCTTAAGGAACTCGGTTACCGTTATGCAACAGCAGCAGGAATTTCAATCAGCTTCAGCGATATGATTGTTCCTGATGAAAAAGTAAAATTGATTGATGATTCTAACAAAAAAGTTTCTGGAATTCTTAGTGAACATGAACAAGGATTGATTACAGATGCAGAAAGATATAATAAGATAGTTGACGTTTGGACTCATACAACAAACAACGTTGCAAAATCTTTGATGGATAGAATTAAAACAGATCAAGGTGGATTCAATTCATTGCATATGATGGTTGATTCAGGTGCCAGGGGTTCGCAAGATCAAGTTCGTCAGCTTGCTGGTATGCGTGGTTTGATGATGAAACCTCAGAAAAGTTTAACTGGTCAATCCGGAGAAATTATTGAGAATCCAATTGTCGCTAATTTCAAGGAAGGATTGTCTGTACTTGAATATTTCATTTCCACTCACGGTGCTCGTAAAGGTCTTGCAGATACAGCTTTGAAAACAGCCGATGCCGGATATTTAACCCGACGTTTATGCGACGTTGCTCAAGATGTTATTATCACCGAATTAGATTGTGGTACTATCAGAGGCGTTTATATTTCTGCTCTTAAAGATATTGAACTTGAAAGAGAACCATTGGCAGAAAGAATTATTGGTCGTGTTGCGCAGGAAGATATTTATGATCCTCGTACAGATGATTTGTTAATAGAAGCAAGCGAAGTGATTACTGAAGATATCGCAGAAAAAATAGATGAAGCAAACATTGACCAAGTTTACATTAGAACAGTTTTAACATGTGAAGCTAAACGCGGTGTTTGCGCAAAATGTTATGGACGTAATTTAACCACTGGTCAGCTAGTGGAAAACGGTGAAGCAGTAGGAATTATTGCGGCTCAATCAATTGGTGAACCTGGTACACAATTAACATTACGTACATTCCACTTGGGTGGAACTTCATCACGTATTGCATCTCAATCACAAGTTGAAGCAAATGTAAATGGTACGGTCAAGTTTGACAGAATTACATTTGTAGAAAAAACCGACTTCTTCGGGAAGGTAAAAGTTGTTATCGGTCGTAGAGGATCAATCGGACTTTACGATGAAGATAATAGACAGATTAAGAAATTTGAAATTCCTTATGGTGCAGAATTATTGGTTTCTGAAGGACAGGAAATTAAAAAAGGTCAGCCGCTTTACAACCACGATCCTTACAACTCTGTAATCGTTGCTGATAATGCAGGTAAAATTTCATTTATAGATTTATTAGATAACATTACAATTCAACAAGTGGCTGATGAACAAACCGGTCACGTTCAAAAAGTTGTAATCGAATCAAAAGATAAAACATTAACACCAAGTATTCTTGTTAAAGATAATAAGGGAAATGAAAAAGCATTTAATATTCCAACACGTGCATATCTTTCTGTAGAAGAAGGTGAAGAGATTCAAGCAGGAACAATTCTTGCCAAGATTTCAAAATCATCAACTAAATCACGTGATATTACTGGTGGTTTACCTCGAGTTACTGAACTTTTTGAAGCAAGAAGTCCACATGATCCAGCTGTCGTTTCTGAGATTGAAGGCAAAGTTAAATTTGGTGCTCGCAAGAAAGGTTCGCGTGAAATTATTATTGAATCATTAGACGGTTCAATTCAGAAAATTTATAATGTTTCTTATGGTAAACATATACTTGTTCAAGAAGGTGATGAAATTCCTGCTGGAGAAAAAATTACAGACGGTCCGATTGATCCTCACGATATATTAAAAATTAAAGGGACTAATGCAGTACAAGAATATTTAGTAAATGAAATTCAAGATGTTTACCGATTACAAGGTGTTAAGATCAACGATAAACATATTGAAGTTATTGTAAGGCAAATGCTACAAAAGCTTCAAGTAATTTTTGCGGGTGATACTATTTTCATCGAAGATGATTTAGTTGATCGTAATAAATTCATAGATGAAAATGATAAAGTGAAACAAATGGTTTATATAGAAGATCCTGGACAATCAAAGTTCAAATTGGCTCAGTTGCTTTCTAAAACAAAACTTAGAGAAATTAATTCTGATCTAACTAGAAAAAGTAAAAAGCTAATTAAAACTCGCGATGCAGAACCAGCAACATTTGATAATATTTTATTAGGTATTACTCATGCAGCCCTTTCAACTGAGAGTTTTATTTCAGCAGCATCATTCCAAGAAACAACAAAAGTATTAACAAATGCTGCAACTGAAGCTAAAGTTGATCATTTAATTGGTTTAAAAGAAAATGTTGTTATGGGACATCTTATACCTGCAGGAACTGGATTGAAGAAATACCGAAACATAATATTGACTAGTGACGAGATTGAAGCAACAATTGTTAAAGAAGAAGTGAATGCAGAAAAAGAATCAGTATAATGTATTATAATTAAAGAATTAGAACAGGCTTGCTTGACAATTCAAACGATTATCAATAAATTCCAAGTCTGAATTTTTATCAAAAAGTATAATTTTGGAGGAATTTGCGTGCCAACGATAAACCAGTTGGTTAGAAAAGGAAGAGTAGTTGTAACCTCGAAAAATAAGGCTCCGGCTTTAGATGCGTGTCCGCAGAAAAGAGGTGTTTGTACAAGAGTTTATACTACAACTCCTAAAAAACCAAATTCAGCTTTAAGAAAAGTTGCAAGAGTAAGATTAACAAATGGAATGGAAGTTACAGCATATATCCCAGGTGAAGGTCACAATTTACAAGAACATTCTATCGTTTTAATTAGAGGCGGCAGAGTTAAAGATTTACCTGGTGTACGCTATCATATTATCAGAGGTACATTAGATACAAGTGGTGTTGAAGATAGAAAAAAAGGCAGATCTAAATACGGAACTAAAAAACCTAAAGCAAAATAATTATTATGAGAAAAAAGAGATCAGAAAAAAGATATTTAAAACCAGATCCAAAGTTTAATGATATACTGGTTTCTAAATTCATTAACTATTTAATGTGGGATGGTAAAAAATCTACAGCGAGAACCATCGTATACGATAGCTTCGGTTTGATTGAACAAAAAACAAAAAAACCTGCTTTAGATGTTTTTAAAAAAGCGATTCAGAATGTTCAACCATTGGTAGAAGTTAGAAGTAGAAGAGTTGGTGGAGCTACTTATCAAGTACCAATGGAAGTAAGGCCTGAAAGAAGAACAGCATTAGCATTTCGTTGGATTAAAACATATGCGCGTGATCGTAAAGATAAATCTATGGCATTAAAAGTTGCTTCTGAATTAATGGCAGCAGCTAATGGTGAAGGTTCTGCAGTTAAGAAAAAAGATGATACTCATCGTATGGCAGAAGCCAATAAAGCTTTTGCACATTTTAAATGGTAGTCGAAAGGAAATTTTAAGTTAGATGTCAAAACGTGTCGAAATAAATAAAGTAAGAAATATTGGTATTATGGCTCATATTGATGCTGGTAAGACCACTACAACTGAACGCATTCTATATTATACAGGAAAATTGCACAGAATGGGCGAGGTTCATGATGGCGCAGCAACAATGGACTGGATGGAACAGGAAAAAGAAAGAGGAATTACTATAACGAGTGCTGCAACTACAACTTTTTGGAGAGATCATCAAATAAATATTATTGATACTCCAGGGCATGTTGATTTTACTGTTGAAGTTGAAAGATCACTAAGAGTCCTTGATGGAGCTATTGCACTTTTTTGTGCTGTAGGCGGAGTGGAACCACAATCAGAGACCGTTTGGAGACAGGCTGATAAATATAATGTTCCAAGAATTTCTTTTGTAAATAAGATGGATAGAGTCGGATCTGATTTTTTTCATGCAGTTCAAATGATGAAAGAGAAATTAGGAGCACCTGCGGTTCCAATTAATTTACCTGTTGGTGAAGGTGATCTCTTTAGAGGCATTATCGATCTAATGAAAATGAAAGCAATAATGTTTATTGAAGAATCGCTTGGTGCTGAATACGAAGTTGTTGACATTCCTGCGGATTTATTACCATTAACTCAGAAATATAGAACCGAAATGTTAGAAGCTGTATCTGATGTTGATGATACATTATTAGAGAAATACCTTGAGGGAAAAGAAATCTCTGAAACAGAGATTAAAAAAGTTTTACGTGAAGCCACAATTCAAGGAAAAATTATTCCTGTTTTATGTGGTTCGTCGTTTAAGAATAAAGGTGTTCAGCAATTGCTAGATTCCGTTGTAGATTTTCTTCCATCTCCTTTAGATTCAGGATCGCTTTCTGCACATCATATTTTTAAGAATGATCACGTTGAAAGAAAAATAGCTTCCAATGAAAAATTTGCTGCTCTCGCTTTTAAGATTATGACAGATCCATATGTTGGTAAGTTAACATTTATTAGAGTTTATACAGGTGAATTAAAAGCTGGGTCTTATATTTTTAATTCTGTCTCCGATAAAAAAGAAAGAGTTAGTCGTATTCTTCAAATGCATGCTAACACAAGGGAAGATTTAGAAGAAATTAGATGTGGTGATATTGCTGCAATTGTTGGTTTGAAACATACAAGAACCGGAGATACTCTTTGTACTGAAGATGATGCTATTGTTCTCGAAAAAATGGTATTCCCAGAACCTGTTATTCAAATTGCAATTGAACCTAAAACTAAAGCGGATCAGGATAAACTTTCTGAATCCTTAGCAAAACTTTCTGATGAAGATCCAACATTTAAGGTAAAAGTTGATGATGAAACTGGTCAGACACTAATTAGCGGAATGGGTGAATTACATCTCGAAATTCTTGTTGATAGAATGAGACGCGAATTTAAAGTAGAAGCTAATGTTGGTAAACCTCAGGTTGCTTATAGAGAAACAATCTCTAAAACTGTTCAGGCTGAAGGTAAGTTTGTTAAACAATCCGGTGGTCGTGGTAAATATGGACATGTTTGGATTGAACTTTCTCCGAATGAACCTGGAAAAGGTTTTGAATTTGAAAATGATATTGTCGGTGGAGTAGTGCCAAAAGAATATATTAATCCTATTATGCATGGTTTACAAGATTCTATGAGAAATGGTGTATTGGCTGGTTATCCCGTTGTTGATGTAAAAGCAAGATTATACGATGGTTCTTACCATGATGTTGATTCGGATGAAATTTCATTTAAAGTTGCTGCTTCTATGGCGTTTAAGCAAGGTGCACTAAAAGCTAGTCCTATTTTACTTGAACCAATGATGAGTGTTGAAGTTATTACTCCTGAAGAATACTTAGGCGATGTTATGGGCGACCTAAATTCCAGAAGAGGCAAAATTGAAGGTTTCACTTCCAGAAAAGATGCACAGGTTATTAAAGCTATGGTTCCGTTAGCACAAATGTTTGGTTATGCTACAACACTAAGATCTGCCACACAAGGACGTGCAATTTACACAATGCAATTTGCACATTATTCCGAAGTACCAAAATCTGTTGCCGAAGAGATTCAGGAAAAATCTCAATCAAAGAAACATGTTGAATCCTATTAGACAATAAATAAATCATTAAAGAAATAAAACACATTAAGGAGAGTATTTAAGATGGCAAAAGAAAAATTTGACCGTAGTAAACCTCACGTCAATGTTGGAACTATCGGACACGTCGACCATGGTAAAACTACTCTTACTGCAGCTATCACCATGGCACTGGCTAAAAAAGGTTTATCTCAAATAAGAACATTTGACAGTATTGATAATGCACCTGAAGAAAGAGAAAGAGGTATTACAATCGCTACTGCTCACGTTGAATATTCAACTGCGAACAGACACTATGCTCACGTTGACTGTCCTGGACACGCAGATTATGTTAAGAACATGATCACCGGCGCTGCTCAAATGGACGGTGCAATTCTTGTAGTTGCTGCTACTGATGGTCCTATGCCTCAAACACGCGAACATATTCTTCTTGCTCGTCAAGTGGGTGTTCCTAAAATGGTTGTCTTTATGAATAAAGTTGATGCTGTTGATGATCAAGAATTAATTGACCTGGTTGAAATGGAATTAAGAGAGTTATTGACCAAATACGAATTCCCTGGAGACGAAATTCCGATTATTAAAGGTTCTGCTCTGCATGCACTAGAAGCTGGTGCATCTGGTGCTGATCCAGCAGATCCACGATATAATTGTATTTGGGAATTAATGAACGCTGTTGATACTTACATTCCTATTCCCGAAAGAAGTGTTGATAAACCGTTCTTGATGCCTGTTGAAGATGTATTTTCAATTACTGGTCGTGGTACTGTTGCTACCGGTAGAGTTGAAAGAGGTCAAGTTAAAATTCAAGAAGAAATTGAATTGATCGGTTTAGGAGTTCATAAGAAAACAGTTGTTACCGGAATCGAAATGTTCCGTAAAGAACTTGATGCAGCTATTGCTGGTGACAATGCCGGTATTCTTTTACGAGGTATCGATAAAGATGAAATTGAAAGAGGTATGGTTTTAGCAAAAACCGGGTCTATTACTCCACATAAGAAATTTGAAGGTAAAGTTTATATTCTTTCGAAAGATGAAGGCGGACGTCATACACCGTTCTTCAATGGTTACAGACCACAGTTCTATTTCAGAACAACTGATGTTACTGGTATTGCAACATTACCAGAAGGTACAGAAATGGTTATGCCTGGTGATAGCGTACAACTTAATATTGATCTGATTTCTGAGATTGCTATGGAAGAAGGATTAAAATTCGCTATTCGTGAAGGCGGTAGAACAGTTGGTGCAGGTTTCGTTACAAAGATTATAGAGTAAAATAAATTATTTGAGCCCCGCTAATGCGGGGCATTATGTTGAACAAGGAGATTAGAAAAAGTGCCTGGTCAGAAAATTAGAATTAAGTTGAAGTCTTACGATCATATTCTTATTGATAAATCAACTGAAAAGATTATCAAGACTGTAAAAAGCACCGGCGCTGTTGTATCCGGTCCAATTCCGCTGCCAACACGCAGAACCGTTTTTACAGTTTTAAGATCTCCGCACGTTGATAAAAAATCACGTGAACAATTTGAGATCAGAGCTCATAAAAGAATTATTGATATTCATAATTCAAACAACAAAACAGTAGACGCATTGAGCAAGTTAGATATTCCTGCCGGCGTCGATATAGAGATTAAGTTATAGGAATTAATGAAATGCCTGGCTTGCTAGCAAAAAAATTAGGAATGACAAATATATTTTCGGAAGACGGTCAAATTATTCCCGTAACTATCTTGGAAGCCGGTCCGTGCAATGTTTATGTTGTTCGTTCAAAAGAAAAGGATGGATACGAAGCTGTTCAACTTGGTTTCGGTGAAAAGAAAGAAAAGAGAACAAGTAAACCTCAGCTCGATTATTATAAAAAACACGGATTGAAAATTCCACAAACTCTAAAAGAGTTCAGAAACTTTGAATCTTCATTATTTAAAATTGGTGATGAAGTTAAAGTGGATATTTTTCAGATCGGTGATAAAGTTAAAGTTTCCGGTAAGAATAAGGGTAAGGGTTTTCAAGGAGTAATGAGAAGACATAACTTTGGCGGTGTTGGCGGTACAACACACGGACAAAGCGATAGATTAAGAGCTCCCGGATCTATTGGCTCAAGTTCTTATCCATCAAGAGTTTTCAAAGGTCAGCGTATGGCCGGAAGAATGGGTTTTGAGAATACAACCATTTCCAATCTTAAAGTTGTAAAAGTAATTGCCGATAAAAATATTGTTATGGTAAAAGGAGCTGTTCCAGGCTCTATTAATTCAATTGTTGCTATTAATAAATAATTATTGAATAAGATGAAATTAGAAGTTTATAAACAAGACGGTACAAAATCTGGCGAGACTGTAGAACTCTCAAAAGAGATTTTCGAAATAGAACCGAACGATCATGTGATTTACTTAGCGGTCAAAGCGTACCTTGCAAATCAACGTCAAGGAACTCACAAAGCAAAAGAAAGAAGTGAAGTTAGAGGCGGCGGTAAAAAACCTTGGAAGCAAAAAGGTCGCGGCGGTGCTCGTGCAGGTACAACACGTTCTCCTCTTTGGATTGGCGGCGGATCAATATTTGGCCCGAAACCGAGAGATTACAGACAGAAACTCAACAAAAAAGTTTTAGCTCTTGCAAGAAGATCAGCTCTATCGTACAAAGCAAAAGCTAATCAAATTCTTGTTGTTGAAGATTTCAATTTTGAAGCGCCAAAGACAAAAGATTTTATTTCAATTTTGAATGCTTTGAAAGTAAAAGGTAAAAGGACTTTACTGCTTACAAATGGCACGCAGGAGAATGTATATAAATCAGGACGAAATGTTCCTAAGATAAATATTCTTGAAGCAAACAAAGCTTCAGCATATGATCTGTTGAATAATCAAATTTTAGTTTTACAAAAAAGTGCAGTTAATCTTTTAGAAAGCTCAATTAATTAAACTGGTTTAAAAAATGAAAAGTGTTTTAATACGCCCTTTAATTACTGAAAAGATGAGTGGTATCAGCGAAAAACATTCTACTAAATTTGGATTTATTGTAGCTGTAGATGCTAATAAAATTCAAATCGCAAAAGCCCTCAAAGAAAAATTTAATGTTGATGTTACTTCCGTCAATACAATTCGATATAAAGGGAAAATGAAAACCCAGTTTACTAAAAAAGGAAGATTTTCCGGAAGAACAGCTAAATTCAAAAAAGCAGTTATTACATTAAAAGAAGGTCAAACAATAGATATTTTTGGTCAAGCATAGTATTACCGAATCGGAGCTTAAATTAAATGGCAATTAGAAAATTAAAACCAAATACTCCCGGAACAAGATTTATGAGTATCTCTTCTTTTGAAGAGATTACAAAATCTACTCCGGAAAAATCTTTAACCGGTGTAATTAAAAAATCCGGTGGAAGAAATAATCTTGGTAGAGTTACATCACGTCATCGTGGCGGTGGTCATAAGAGACGTTATAGAATAATTGATTTTAAGCGTGATAAGAGTGGGGTTCCGGCAAAAGTTTTTTCAATTGAATATGATCCTAATAGAACTTCAAGAATAGCTCTTCTTAATTATGCAGATGGAGAGAAAAGATATATTATCGCTCCTGATGGTTTGAAAGTTGGTGATGCTATTGTCTCCGGCAGCGGTTCAGAAATAAAAGTCGGTAATGCATTACCATTAAAAGAAATTCCGCTTGCAAGTTTTATTCATAACGTTGAAATGAAACCCGGTAAAGGCGGACAGCTTGGAAGATCAGCCGGTGCATCTATTCAATTAATGGCACGTGAAGGAAAGTATGCACAGTTAAAAATGCCTTCAGGCGAAGTAAGAATGGTTAGTATTGATTGTATGGCTACTTATGGTGTTGTTGGAAATGTTGATCATGAAAATATAAGCTTAGGTAAAGCAGGAAGAAGCAGATGGTTAGGAATTCGTCCACATACTCGTGGTGTTGCAATGAATCCTGTTGATCACCCGATGGGCGGCGGTGAAGGTAAAACATCTGGCGGAGGACATCCGGTTTCGCCATGGGGACAGAAAGCAAAAGGATTAAAGACAAGAAAGAGAAAAAACATCACTAACAAATACATTGTTAAGAGAAGAAAATAGGTTAGAGTAAAATATGCCAAGATCAGTAAAAAAAGGTCCATACATCGACATCAAGTTGATGGAGAAAGTAAAAAAACTAAACGAAACTAATCAGAAAAAAATAATCAAAACCTGGTCTCGTACAAGTACGATAACTCCGGATTTTGTGGGACATACAATTGCTGTGCATAACGGTAATAAAATGATTCCGGTTTACATTTCTGAAAATATGGTTGGTCATAAGCTCGGAGAGTTTTCACCTACAAGAATTTTCAGAGGTCATCCGGGTACCAAGGCAGAAAAAGCATCTAAAGTTAAAGCTTAATAGGGATAGAATAATGGAAGCAAAATCAATTCATAAATATATTGGAACATCTCCGCGTAAGATGAGATTGGTGATTGATATAATAAGAGGTAAATCTGTAGATCAAGCTATTGAGATACTTCACTTTTCTCCAAAACATTCTTCAAAGGATGCAGAAAAAGTTTTACGTTCCGCTGTTTCTAATTTGATGAACAAAGATGATAATACTAAGCATGAAGTCTCTGAACTATTTGTTAAAGAAGCTTTTGTAAATGTTGGACCAACACTTAAAAGAATTTCTCCTGCACCAATGGGGAGAGCATATAGAATAAGAAAACGATCTAATCACGTAACAATAGTTGTTGCTACAAAAAAGTAATCTGAGGAGGAAGTTTTGGGTCAAAAGGTTAATCCAATTGGTTTTAGAGTAGGTATCATTAGAGGATGGGATTCGAATTGGTACGAAAACAAAAGCTATGCTACAAAACTTGTTGAAGATAAAAAGCTTAGAACCTACATTAGAAAAAGATTACAAAATGCTGGTATCTCATCTATTATTATAGATAGAACTTCAAAGAATATAATTTTGACTATTCATACATCAAGACCAGGTGTAGTAATTGGCAAGAGTGGAAAAGAGATTGCACAGATTGAAGAAGAATTAAGAAAATTAACCGACAAAGAAGTTAAGATTCAAATTACAGAAATTAAAAGACCTGAACTTGATGCAGCATTAGTTGCAGAAAATATTTCACGTCAGATCGAAGGAAGAGTTTCATTTAGAAGAGCCATGAAGCAATCAATTACATCTGCTATGAGAATGGGTGCTGAAGGAATTAGAATTATGTGTGCAGGAAGATTAGCAGGTTCTGAAATGGCACGTACTGAACAATATAAAGAAGGTAGAATTCCGTTGCACACAATCCGAGCAGATATAGATTATGCAACGGCAACCGCACATACAATTTATGGTTCGATTGGTGTTAAAGTTTGGATTTGCCGCGGAGAAATTTTAGGTAAACGTTCATCAGAATAAAGAGCTTGCCTGCCGGCAGGCAGGTTTGAGGAGTTTTTCTAATGTTAATGCCCAAGAGAGTAAAGTTTCGTAAAGCACATAGAGGTAGAAGAGCCGGAAAAGCTACACGCGGTCATCTTGTTAACTTTGGCGATTACGGATTGAAAGCATTGGAACCGGCTTGGATTACAAGCCGTCAGATCGAAGCATGCCGTGTTGCTTTATCACGTCATATGAAAAGAGATGGAAAAATGTGGATTAGAATATTTCCTGATAAACCAGTTACTAAGAAACCTCTTGAAACAAGAATGGGTAAAGGAAAAGGTCCACCGGAATTTTGGGTAGCTGTAGTAAAACCCGGTAGAATTATGTTTGAGATTGGCGGTGTTGATAAAAAGACAGCAGTTGAAGCTTTAAACCTTGCGTCTCATAAACTACCGATCAAAACAAAAATTACTCAACGTCCGGACTTAGAATCATAAAAGGATTTAAGAGAAAATGAAGATTTTTGAAATAAGAGAAATGTCTACAGATGAGATCAAGAAAAGAATTCTTGAAGAACAAAAAAATCTGGTGGATCTGAAATTTCAACAGGAATTAAAACAATTAACTAACACAGCAAAACTGCGTCTTGTTAGAAAAGATATAGCAAAGATGAAAACTATTCTAATAGAACGAGAGATGCAGATTAACAATGCGCCAAAGAAGAAAAAAGGCAAATAAATAAGGAGTATTCGAGTTCCTATGGAGAAAAGAAGTATTAGAAAGACAAGGATCGGTACTGTTGTTAGCAATAAGATGCAGAAAAGTATTATTGTAGCAATTGAGAGACGCATTGCTCATCCACTTTATAAAAAATATTTTAAGAAGACCACAAAATTAATGGCACACGATGAGAAAAATGAATGCATAATCGGAGATGTTGTTAAGATTATGGAAACTCGTCCTTTGAGTAAAAGAAAAAAATGGCGCTTGGTTGAAGTTGTTGAAAAAGCCAAGTAAAAAAGCTTGCCTGCGGCAGGCAGGTTTGATGAGGAGCTGATAGATCATGGTACAAGAAGAAACAAATTTAGTTGTGGCGGATAATTCCGGAGCCAAAAAAGTAAGATGCATTAGAGTACTGGGCGGAAGTAACCGTCGTTATGCTAGTGTTGGCGATGTTATTGTTGTTAGTGTTAGATCCGCAATTCCTGGCGGCGGCGTTAAAAAAGGGGAAGTATCACGCGCCGTTGTTGTTAGAACTAAAAAAGAAGTTAGAAGAAAAGATGGTTCATATATACGCTTTGATGAAAATGCAGCTGTACTTTTAAATCCTCAAGGCGAACCGAAAGGAACACGTATCTTTGGGCCGGTTGCAAGAGAACTAAGAGATAAAAAATTTATGAAGATAATTTCTCTAGCACCAGAAGTTTTATAAGGATAGAAAATGAAGATTAGAAAAAATGATAATGTAATTGTTATAGCCGGAAATAACAGAGGTAAAACCGGTAAAGTTTTAAAAGTATTTCCTCAGATTAATAGAGTTATTGTTGAAGGCGTTAATTTACGTAAACGTCATACAAAACCGACTCAGAAAAATCCTCAAGGTGGAATCACAGAAAAAGAAGCTCCGGTTAATGTTTCTAATGTTATGATTCTTGATCCTAAAACAAATGAGAAAACAAGAATCGGTTCTAAACTTATTATAGATGAAAAAACCGGTAAAAAGAAAAGTGCAAGAGTCAGCAGATCTAGCGGCGAAATGCTTGGTTAACAATTTTAAGGATGCATAATAGCAATGGCAAAAGAACAAAAAGTACAAAAAGAAAAAAAAGAGCAGAAAGAAAAAAAAGGTAAAGAAGCAGAAGTTAAAAAACCTGCTGAACCAAAAGTTGCTGAACCTAAAATTCCTGCTCGGTTAAAAGAAAAATATTCTAAAGAGATCGTTCCAAAACTTAGAGAGCAATTCAGCTACAAAAGTATTATGGAAGTTCCTCGATTAGATAGAATAGTTGTTAATATGGGTGTTGGTCAGGCTGTTCAAGATCCTAAAATTTTAGATGAAGCAGTTAAAGATCTTGAAACAATTACCGGACAAAAAGCATCTGTACGAATTTCTAAAAAATCAATATCCAATTTCAAGTTACGCGAAGGAATGAAAATTGGTGCGAAGGTAACTTTGCGTAGAGAAATGATGTATGAATTTTTAGATCGTTTCGTTTCCCTTGCTTTACCACGAGTTCGCGATTTCCGCGGTGTACCTGATAAATCATTCGATGGTCGTGGAAACTATACTCTTGGAATAAAAGATCAAATCATATTCCCTGAGATCAATTCGGACAAAGTAACAAAGATTTTAGGAATGGATATTACATTTGTTACAACAGCGAAAACGGATAAAGAAGCTTTCGAATTGTTAGTTGCTTTTGGGTTACCGTTTAGAAAAAAAGAAATTAATTAAAGGGAAAACATGGCAAGAAAAAGTTTACTCGCACGCGAAGATAAAAGAAGAAAACTTTACGAAAAGTATGCACAGAAGAGAAAAGAATTAAAAGAAAAGGGTGACTATGAAGGATTACAGCTTTTGCCAAGAAATTCTTCTGCCACCCGTTTGCATAACAGATGTAAAATGACCGGAAGACCGAGAGCATATTATAGAAAATTTGGTATTTCTCGTTTAGTGCTTCGCGAAATGGCTTTGCGTGGTGAAATTCCAGGTCTAAAAAAAGCAAGTTGGTAATCGAAGGAGAAATGTAAATGAATACTACCGATCCGATTGCGGATTTTTTGACAAGAATTAGAAATGCTGTTAAAGCAAAAAAGAAATTTGTAGAAATTCCTTCTTCAAAAATGAAGATTAGCTTAGCAGAGATTTTAAAGAATAATAAATTTATTAGAGACTATAACGTCGTTGAAGATAATAAGCAAAATGTTCTTAGAGTACATCTTCAGTATGTTAACGGAGTTCCATCAATTGCCGGAGTAAAAAGAATTTCAAAACCCGGCTTAAGAAATTACGTAAGCAAGGATGAACTTCCGCGAGTATTAAACGGACTTGGAGTGGCGGTTCTTTCAACACCAAAAGGTTTATTAACAGGTAAGCAAGCAAAAAAAGAAGCAGTTGGCGGAGAAGTAGTCTGCCACGTTTGGTAAAAAATTTTAATAAGGAATAGAAATTGTCACGTATAGGTAAAAAACCAGTACCGATCCAAGGTGTAACAGTAACGAAGACCGACTCTATCTTAAAAGTAAAAGGTAAACTTGGCGAACTTCAAATGAAAATTCATCCTAATATTAAAGTTGATATTCAAAAGGATGAAATTATTGTTACAAGACCTGATGATCAAAAAGAAAATAGAGCGCTTCACGGTTTAACACGTGCACTTATAGCAAATATGGTTAAAGGTGTTACCGAAGGGTATTCAAAATCTTTAGATATTGTAGGCGTAGGTTATAAAGTTGAAGCAAAAGGAGAAGCTGCATTATTTAATTTGGGTTATTCTCACCCGATTCTTCTTATGCCTCCTCCGGGAATTAAATTTGAAATTCCTATTCCTACACAAATAAAAATATTCGGAAGTGATAAAGAGTTAGTAGGATTAATATCAGCCAAAATAAGATCATTCAAGAAACCTGAACCTTACAAAGGTAAAGGTATTAAGTATACCGGAGAAGTTATTGTACGTAAAGCCGGAAAAACTGCAGGTAAGTAATAGGAGAATTTGAAAAATGTTTTTGAAAGACAATAAAAGAAGAGCAAGAAAAAAAGTTAGAGTTCGAAAAAAACTTTCCGGAACTGCAGATCGTCCGCGCTTAACTGTGTTTAGAAGTTTGAACAATATGCACGCTCAGTTGGTTGATGATGTTAAAGGTGTAACGTTAGTTGCAGCTTCTTCTCTTTCTAAAGAATTAGCTGAAGAAGTAAAAAGTTCTAAAGGAAAAATTTCGAAAAGTAAGTTGGTTGGAAAATTAGTAGCAAAGAAAGCATTGGAAAAAGGTATAACCACTGTTGTGTTTGATAGAAGCGGTTATGAGTACCACGGCAGAATTCAAGCTGTAGCCGAGGGAGCTCGCGAAGGCGGATTAAAATTATAAAAACTGCCGGGTCGTCTAATGGCAGGACAACGCCCTTTGGAGGCGTCTGTAGAGGTTCGACTCCTCTCCCGGCAGC
>Ga0209514_10003141_pt1 | contig 24168 bp, 20 predicted proteins | sample Subgrocontami58m_FD_187452 | JGI IMG/M metagenome (GOLD analysis project Ga0209514, IMG submission 187452) | Subsurface groundwater microbial communities from S. Glens Falls, New York, USA - GMW37 contaminated, 5.8 m (SPAdes) (version 3) | ecosystem: Environmental > Aquatic > Deep subsurface >...
TGGGCGGTGGGGTGGTCGTGCTGTCCACGCTGTTTGCCGCGCCGCTGGCCTGGGCGTGCAGCCGGACCGACATGCCGGGGCGCGGCTTCATTCGTCTGGCGGTTGTCGGGGCCTTTGTCACGCCGCCCTATCTTGCCGCCATCGCCTGGATGCTGCTGGCCGGGCCGAACGCGGGCTGGATCAACCAGGCGTGGTTCGCGCTCACGGGGTCGGATCAGCGGCTGGTCAACGTGTTCAGCTACTGGGGCATCGTGTTCGTGATGTCGACGAACCTGTTCTTCTTTCTGTTCGTCTACCTGACCAGCGCGCTGGATATGGTGTCATCGGAATCCGAGGAAGCCGCCAATATCCTGGGCGCCAGCGTGCTGCAAACCGCTTTCCGCATCACGTTTCCCCTGATCCTGCCTGCGTTTCTCGGCGGCCTGGTGGTGATCTTCCTGCAATCCATCGCGCTGTTCGGCGTGCCCGCGCTGCTGTCGCCAGCCGCGAAATTTCCCGTCGTCACCACCCAACTGCTGCAATTCTTCGAGTATCCGTTGCGGGTGCAGGTCGCGGCCGCCTACTCCGTCCCCCTGGTGGCCATCACCATCCTGCTGTTCTCGCTGCAACGCATCGCTTTGTCGCGCAAAGGCTTCGTTTCGGTCACCGGCAAGGGGGCGGAGCGGCGCCCCATCGGCCTTGGCGCCCTGCGATGGCCGGTCTTCGGCTACGCGCTGTTCATCTGCGCGATTTCGGTCTTCCTGCCATGGCTGATCCTGATCCAGACGGCATTCAGCCGAGCCTGGGGGGCGGGATTGTCGTGGGCAAATTTGACGGTCGGCAATTTTGTGGTGATCCTGACGGAGCTGGATCTGGCGCGGGATGCCATGCTGCGCAGCCTGCACTATGCCTCGGTTTCCGCGTTCTTCGCCATCGCGCTGGGCTTGTGCATCGCCTATATCGTCGCCCGCCGATTGGTTGCGTTCAGCAACCTGCTGGGCATTCTGTGCATGGTGCCGCTGGTCATTCCCGGCATCGTGTTGGCGATCGGCTTCTTTGCCACCTACGCGCCGCCACCGCTCGCTTTGTATGGCACCGCGACCATCCTGATCCTGGCCTTCATCACCCGCTTCCTGCCGCTCGCCTATACAAGTTGCAGTTCCGCGATCCGCAACATCCACCCGGAAATGGAGGACGCGGTGCGCATCCTGGGCGGCAGCCGGCTGATGGCGCTGCGCAAGGTGGTGGCGCCCTTGCTGAAACGACCGTTGGTGGGGGCGTGGATCCTGGTCTTCGTGCCGGCGGTGCAGGAGTTGTCGACCGCGGTGTTCCTGGTGGGACCGCGCACCCGCGTCATGTCGCTGGTGCTGCTGGATTTCAGCGAGCAGGGCAATCTGGAGATGGTCGCCGCCGCATGCTGCCTGCTTTTGCTGATCATCCTGGTCGTCGTCGTGATCGGCTTCCGCGTGATCGGCCGCGATTTCATGCGTTCGGCCGGCCGCGATTGACCCAGCGGTTTTCCCCATCGTTTTCCCTCTGCTGTTTTCCCTCTGCTGTTTTCCCTCTGCTGTTTTCCCTCTGATGTTTTCCCTCTGATGTTTTCCCTCTGATGTTTTCCCCTGGCGATCCGCCCGCGATCGATGGGAAGATCGTCCGGAAGCCAAACCCCAGAAGCCAAAACCAAGAAGCCCAACCAACGACAGCCAATCCCAGGACAATCAAACCCAAAGCAGAAGGCGCTGACATGGCCCAGTTCTTCGATCACATTCCCTCGGCGTTGCAGGACTTCATCAAGCGCCAGCACGTCTTCTTCACCGCCAGCACGACGGCGGGCGCCCGGATCAACCTGTCGCCCAAGGGGTCAGATTGCCTGCGCGTGATCAGCGACAAGGAAGTCGTCTATCTCGACCAGACCGGCAGCGGCAACGAAACCGCCGCCCATATCCGGTCCGACGGCCGGCTGACCATCATGTTCTGTGCGTTTGAGGGCGCGCCGATGATCCTGCGCCTGTACGGGCACGGACGCGTCTTGCCACGCGCATCGCAACCATACCGCACCCTGCTCGACTCCGCCTTTGCCAGTGACGAACCCCCGGGCGCACGCCAGATCATCGCCCTGGACGTCGAGTCCGTGCAGACATCCTGCGGTTTCGCCGTGCCCGTGATGGCGTTCGATCATGATCGGACCATGCTGACGGACTGGGCGACCCGCAAAGGCCCCGACGGCATCGATACCTATTGGCGGGAGCGGAACACGGTCTCCATCGACGGCATCCCGACCGGCATGCGGGAGGTGCTGGAACCCGCCGCCGGCGACTGATCCCGGGATTGGCGCCCCAACCCGGCGCCCCGGTTTGGCACCCCAAAGTGAAACACACCGGTAGCGCGCAAGATTGGCCCCCGGGGCACCGTGCTGCTAAAGGACAAGAATACCAGCCGCGAATAACGCGGCGGACATAGCGGGAGGAAGATGATCGTGCGTCGCATTCTGACTGGAATACTCTTGGCTTTTGCGGCATTGGCCGGTTCGGCGGCTGCGCAAGACAAATACCCGTCCAAACCGATCCGCCTGATCGTTCCCTTCGCGGTGGGCGGAGGCACCGACATCCCCGCCCGCGTCCTCGCCGCCAAGATGACAGAGCTTCTGGGCCAGCAGATCATCGTCGACAATCGGCCCGGCGCCGGCGGCAACCTGGGCACCGACGTGGCTGCCAAGGCCACACCCGATGGCTACACGATCCTGTTGGGCTCGATATCGTCCCTGGCCATCAACCCCGGCCTGTACAAGAAAATGCCCTACGACCCGATCAAGGACTTCGAACCGATCGGCCTGGCCGCCCTGGGACCAATTGCCCTGGTGGTGCACAAATCGGTGCCGGCCACCGACCTGAAAAGCCTGTTGGAGCTCCTGAAGGCCAACCCGGGAAAATACAGCTACGGCTCCTCCGGCATGGGCAGCATCCTGCATCTGTGTGGTGAGTCCCTGAAGATGATGGGCGGCGGGTTGGACATCAACCATGTGCCGTATCGCGGATCGGGTCCAATGATGGTCGATCTCTCGGCCGGCCAGATCCCCATGGCCTTCGACGGCATGCCCACGGTGCTGCCGCAACTCCAGGCCGGAACCATCCGCGCCATCGGCATGGGCACCACCACGCGGGCGCGCGCCCTGCCCGATCTGCCGACGATGGATGAGCTCGGGATGAAGGGCTTCGAATGCTATTTCTGGGTGACGTTGTTCGCGCCGGCGAAAACCCCGAAGCCGATCATCGGTGTGCTGGTGGACGCGCTGAACAAGACCCTGGACGACCAGACGGTGCTGACCCGGCTGCGTGATCTTGGGTTCGAGCCGACACCGGGGACCTCCCCGGAGAAACTCGCGGCCTTTCTGAAAGCTGAACTCGCGAAATGGGCCCCGGTCATCAAGGCATCCGGCGCTCAGTTGGATTGAGCACGCCAAACCGGTAGGTGAGCTGGTCTCCGCCCACCGGTCCAATCGGAAGATTCGACCGCGCCGTTCGCCATGCTCGTGGCAGCGTCCATTCACGATTGGAGTGCGTCTCGCTACGTGTCGCCAACGCCACGCGCGGCCGGTCCGGACCGACGGCCGGACCGGCCGCATGGCCTCACCCCGGCGTCAGCACGAACCGGGTCACCGCAGCGCGATCCACCGCCGGACGTGAATACAGCATCGGCACATACTCGCCCCTCGCCCATAGCGGCGCCATGTCATCGTAATGCGCCGATCCCTGATCGCCCGATTGGCCGGGCGTGTTGATCACCCGGCTCTCGTCCCAATCCCCCACATCCACCACCATCCGGAACGAGGCCCCGGTGGTCAGCCGGAAATCCGTCCCCCGATAGGTCGTATTCATCGGTGTCGAGCCTGACCCGCCGATCGGCAGCTTCCCGACGTCCCGCCCCGACGGCGAGACCCGGGACAACGGATGCGCGAAATACCCGTGATGCAGATCGCCCCAGCGCCACGCGGCCGGATCATCCCCCAGCAGCGACCGGCAGGTGCCAACTGCAGCCGTCAGGGTCTCGGTCAGCAACGGCCCAGGGGCCTCCATCGCTTCCAGCATCGCCAACAGATTCTCGTTATCGCCCGGCACCAGCAGCGCGCGCACGGTTGGGTCGTTGGTGACCCGCGACAGCAGGGTCGGTTTGACGTGCTTGCCCCACCACAGCTCGAACAAGGCCGCGGCGGCACTGTCGGCGCGCAACTGGAAGTCCCAGTCGGACAGCATCGCCGCGGGACCGGTCAAGCCCGTCGGCAGCAGGGCGCACACCCGGCGCGCCGGCAGGGACAGGATGTCGCACTGCAAGGCCATGGAATCGGCGACCGTATGCTCGGTCTGCCCATCGAGAACCTCGTGGATGCGGTTCGTACGCGACCGCTCCGCCCACTCGAACCCGATCTTGCGGCGGTCATAGGGGTAGTCGGCCGGCAGATTCATCTCGTTTGCCGTCGCGACGAAGCCACGCTCCGGGTTGATCACGCTGGGCAGTGCGGCCTGAGGATGGAACCCATCCCACTCGTAGCGCCCGTCGCCAGGCACCGGCAGCAGCCCGTCCCAGTTCGGCCGCCTGGGCGACTTGCCGACCGCGAACCAGCCGATCTCGCCCTCCAGGTCGGCGCAGATCTGGTTGACCGTGGGCGCCGACCAGTGCTTCAGCGCCAGGCCGAATTCGAACGCCGATTTCGCGTCCATATAGGCCAGCCTGCCCATATAGGCGGATGTCCCCGGCTCGCTCCAGACCGTCCGCACCGCATAGGCGCGCCCCTTGGCGGTATCCTGATACAGGACCGGGCCATGACGGGTGAACTTCAGGGTCACCTCCTGAGGCGCCATGCCGCGCACCTCGACCGTTTCGAGCAAGGTGGTCATCCGCTCCCACCCATCGCCATAGCGATACCGGTCCGGATCGGCGGGATCGGTCTCGTAGACATACAGATCCTCCTGATCCATCGGAAAGATGGTCAGGCCAAAGGCCAGGGTGTCGTTGTGGCCGATGAACACGCCCGGGGTCGGCGGTTCCGTGGCCCCGATCACGTCCAGGCCCGGGCCGGTCAGGTGCACCACGTAGCGCACCGAGGGCAGGCGGTATTCGCGATGCGGATCGCTCGCCAGGATCGGCCGGCCGGTGGCCGTGCGGTCCCCGCTGATGACCCAGTTGTTGGATCCTTGGACGTCATCCCCTGGGACATCATCTCCTGGCGCGGAGGCCGCCTCCTTCGACCGGTGCGGCATGGACGCGGTGAGGGCGGTGTCGGGCAGGACCTCGTCGAAATCGTTCACCTTGGTCCAGCGCCAGGCATCCTCGGGCTTCGCCGCCAGCCGCTCGGGCGAGATGTCGGGATCGACGGTCGCCAGCCAGTAGGTGTCCAGCACCTCGGGCGGGATGTCCGCCGGGTTCAGGCCGTCCGGGATACGCAGCTCCCAAGGCGGCTCGATGGATTTGCGAGCGCGATCGGTGTCCAGGGCCGCCCGTGCCGCGACCTGGGCACGCACGACCTCGGATTCGACGTTGCGGCACAGAGCGTGGCTGCGCACACGCACGACGTCAGCCCCATCCCAGCGCGCCGGCCTGATGCCCATGGCGGCGAATTCGGGGGGCAGCAGAGACGGGTCGGCCTCGGCCAGGGCGATATAGGCGTTGATGCCGTCGGCGAAGGCCCGACAGATCGCCTCCGATTCGGGGTTGCCATAGGCGGCCCACTCGGCCGTCATATCGCCCCGGTAGATGAACAAACGGGCGGCACGGTCCTGGGCGAGGAACCCGGGCCCGTAATCCGCGGCCATCCGCCCCAGGCCGCGCTTGCGCCACAGGTCGATCTGGTAAAGCCGGTCGCGGGCGATGTTGAAGCCCTGCACGAAGAACACGTCATGCGTGGTCTGGGCGCGGATATGCGGTATGCCCCAGCGATCGACGACGATCTCGGCCGGCTGCTGCAAGCCTGGCACGTTGATTGGGCGTATGGTCGGATTGGACATGACGTGTTGCGTCCCCGGCGGTTGTCGGTGCATCGAACCATGGACATATGCGAAGCGCCAGGATGGGGATGGCACACATGGCGCGCGCGTAGGGCGAGTTTTGGCGGATGGACATTCTCCACCCGTCCGATCCGAATGCCGATGGGGCGTCCAGTCGCGCCCAACAGAGACACAATCCACCGAACCCGGTGGTCCATGCGGGAGGCTACCATCGGTTCGTTCGTCGATATCGTCCTGGACTTCGTCAGGAACCATCAGGCCTGGGCAGCACCGATCGTGTTCGTGCTGGCATTCGGCGAGTCGCTCGCCTTCGTGTCCCTACTGCTGCCAGCCACCGCGATCCTGCTTGCCACCGGCGGGTTGATCGGTGCGTCGGGGATCCCCTTCTGGCCGATCTGGGCCGCCGCCGCGATCGGGGCGTTCCTGGGCGACTGGGTGTCCTACTGGTTCGGCTTCCACTACCACCGCCAGATCGCCCATATGTGGCCGCTGTCCCGTCACCCCCAGATGCTGGAACGGGGAGAAGTGTTCTTCCGCCGCTGGGGCACCGCCAGTGTGTTTTTCGGCCGCTTTTTTGGTCCTCTGCGCTGCGTGATGCCCCTGGTCGCCGGCATCTGCGAGATGCCCATGCTGCCGTTCCAGATCGCCAATGCCACCTCGGCCGTGGTCTGGGCGACCGGAATCCTGCTGCCGGGGGCCTTCGGCATGTCCTTGTTGATGTAGATGCTCAAAGTGCGGTCACGCGGAGCGCGACATGCCCGCGTGTGGCTTACGCGCCACGACCAGGCAGCCGTGGTATTTCGCGGTTCCGGCGAGATCGAAACCCGTCTACCCCAACCACTCCGACAGGATCAGCCCGACGCACACCAGCGCGGCGCATGGCGGCACCCAGATCGGCACCGTGAAGATGCGGCCCGACACCGGCTCCCCGCGCCGCTTCACCCGCCACAGGGCCAGCGCAACCAGAGTGAAAATACCCAGCGTGACAGCGTTGGTCAGCATCAGCAGCGGCTCGAACGGCACTGCCAGTGCGGTGACCAGCACGATCCCTCCGGCCAGCACGGTGGCATGCGCCGGAGTCTGGGTCCACGGATGCACCTCGGCGAGCACGACGGGGAGCTGGCCGTTGCGGGCCATGCCGTAGAACAGGCGGGCGAGCATGACGATCTGCACCAGCACACCATTCGCCACCGCGATCGTGCCGACCACGGCGAACACGATGGCTCCGACGCCCGGGAACAATGCCAGCAATGGCTGCTCCCCCGTGGCATCACTCATGACCACCGACAGCGAGACAGCGAAATACAACACCACGGCAGTGGCCACGGCTCCCAGAATGCCAAGGGGGAGTGTGCGATGCGGCTCTTTGACCTCCTCGGCCAGATTGGCCAGGCTTTCGAAGCCGATGAAGGCGAAAAAGGCGATGAAGGCGCCGGATAGGGTCATCTTCCAGCCCTCGATCGTTGTCGGCACCAGATCGGGCGCATGAAAATCGGGAGCCGAGATCAACCCCATCGCGGTGGCAACGATCAGGCCGACGATTTCGATGCACCCCATGGTCGCGGCGATGCCGACACTGCTCTGTACGCCGGTCAGCGCCACCACGGTGAACAGGACGATGATCCCGGTGATCAGGATGGGTTCCGGCAGAGGGACCAGCACGCTCAGATATTGCGCCGTGCCCCGGGCGATGGAAGCCGCGGCGATCGCCACCGCCAGGGTTATCGCGATCCCGATTGCACTGGCCAGCCGATCCGACCCGAAACCGTGCCGGACATAGGACACGCCGCCCGAGGCTTCCGGAAACCGGCTACCGAGTTCGGCATAACACAGTCCCGTCAGCGCCGCCGCCACACCCGCCAGCAGGAACGACACCGGTGCGCTGTCCCCGGCTCGCCCGACCACCGCGCCGATCGCCACATATATCCCGGCGCCGACGATGATGCCCAAGCCATAGAAGATCAGCGGCCACAGGGTCAGCACCCGCCGCAAGGCCGGTTGGCCTGGAGAACCGGGGCCGGCCTGATCCGCCATCGACGCGTTCTCTCCCTCAACCAAGCCGCGCGAACCGTTCGGCCAGCAGAGCGAAGAACCCGTCCGCGTCCAGGGTCTCCAGCAGGATCGCGTTATGCGGTCTTCCGGTGCGATCCCACCGATCCACCAGGGTGCGCCCGCGGCTTGGTCCGGGACCGAGGTCCATCTCGGCCGAACAGGCACGGGTCGTGAAGAGATCGGGGCGGATGAGGAAGGCGATGGCGCATGGGTCGTGCAGGGGCGCGCCCGCCTGTTCGAGCCGGCGGGACAGCGGCACGGTCGCCTGGATGTCGCAGACCGCTTGCAGGCAGCGCCCTGGCCCTGCCCCACGCAACGCTGCCAGACGCGCCGGGGTGCACAGGGCCTGTGCGGTCAATTCCAGGGTGGCCAGCACCACGGGGCGGCCGCAGGCGAGCAGGACGGCCAGCGCCTCCGGGTCGCTCCAGGCGTTGAATTCCGCGGCGGGGGTGCGGTTGCCCTCGGCCCAGGCGCCGGTCATCAGGACGATCTGGTCCACGTTGGACAGCACCGCCGGCTCGGTCATGATCGCAAGCGCGAGGTTGGTGGCCGGGCCGATGCCGACAAGGGTGACCGGGGTTGCCGACTCGCGGAGAATGCGGCGGATCGCATCAGCGGCGACGCCCGGGGCGGCGGCCCCGCCAGCGGGCAGGACGACGCCGCCGAGACCGTCCTCGCCGTGCACCCGGACCGCGCTTTCGAACGCCCCCAGAAGCGGGCGATCGGCGCCCGCATAGACCGGGACGGAAGACCCCGCCAAGGCAACCAGGGCCAGCGCGTTGGGCAATGTGCTGTCGAGACCCACATTGCCGCCAGCGACGGTGACCGCCAACAGGTCGATCTCGGGCGAGGCGATGGCCAGAAGCAGGGCGAAAGCATCATCGGTGCCGGGGTCGCAATCCAGGATGATCGGCTTGGGCATGCTGGTGTCCTTCTGGCGTCGGCGGGCGAGTTAGCTGGTCCGTTGGCCTCTTATCTGCCGGACGGCAGGCTCAGGCGGATCAGGGTTTGCGACCTTGGGTGCGACAGGTCAGGTTGCGCGGCGTGGTTGGGTCTTGTTGTCGGCCCGGACGCAGGGTGGCAGGTTGGCCATGCATGTCCACCTCAGGCAAAACCCACATCATTACCGTCCCTGGCCAACGGGAGACGCTGGTCCCACCGTCTCCGGCGCGGATACGCGCGTTGCGGCGCCATTTGATCGAGGCGATCCGGGATCTGGTCAAGGCCAGGCGACAGGAGCGCCTGATTCAGCGCCGCGCGGTGGAACCGGCCGGATTCAGGGCGGCGGTGGTGGTGGCGAGCTGCGGCCATTGCTGCGGGTCCTGCTGCATGGCCGGTGGCACCCATGCGTTCCTGGACGAGCGCACCATGGCAAGGGTCCATGCCGAACGACCGGAGATGACGGCGCGCGAGGTTGTCCGCGCCTATGTCGGCTCGGTGGCGCCACTGGCCTACCGCGACTCCTGCCTCTTCCATGGCGAAGCCGGCTGCACGCTCGCTCGGCCGCTACGGGCGGAGTTGTGCAACAGCTACCATTGCAATGGCCTGCTGGAATTCCTGAACGCGCCAATGGACGAGACCGAGACGATCGTCATCGAGACCCATGCCGGGGAGAAACGGGTTCTGACGTCCGGCGCGTCGTCGGTCCTGGCGGGTCCCGACCCGGAAGCCTGACCGGGGCGACGCCGCCCCAGGGCCAATCGCGGGAAGGAAAGCAAGCCTTGGGGCTCCGCCCCGGACCCCGCGAGGGGCGTTGCCCCCTCGACCCCCACCAAGGCTGGGCCTTGGATGCCATTTATTGGATCAGGGGAGAAAGGGGGCCAACCATGGTGTTTCAACGTCCGTGTCGGCCCCCTTTCTCCCCTGATCCAACCGATCGCAGTCCAGGGGCCGAACCCCTGGTGGGTTCGAAGGGCGAAGCCCTCGCGGGGTTTGGGGCAGCGCCCCAAGGCTTGCTTTCCTTCCCGCGATTGCCCTGGGACGGTATCGCCCCGTCAGGCCGCCATCGGCACCACCTGCCCACCCGGCACATGATCCAGATGGCACGCCGACACATGCCCATCTCCGACCGAGCGCAGTTGCGGCTCCTCCGTCTTGCACCGGTCAAACGCGAACGGGCAGCGCGTATGAAACCGGCACCCCGACGGCGGGTTGATCGGGCTGGGCACGTCCCCAGTCAGGACGATGCGGTCGCGCTTCGCGAGCGGATCGGGGACCGGTACCGCCGACAGCAGCGCGCGCGTGTAGGGATGGTGCGACGAGGCAAACAACGTCCGCCGATCGGCCAGTTCGACGATCTTGCCCAGATACATCACGGCCACGCGATGGGTCAGATGCTCTACCGTCGCCAGATCGTGACTGATGAACAGCAACGCCAGGCCGAGTTCATCCTGCAAATCCACCAGCAGGTTGATGATCTGCGCCTTCACCGACACGTCCAGCGCCGAGACTGCTTCGTCGCAGATGATCAGGTCCGACCCGGGCGCCAAGGCGCGCGCGATGCCGATGCGCTGGCGCTGCCCGCCGGAGAATTCATGCGGGTAGCGGCGGATGGAATCGCGCGGCAGACGCACCTTGTCCATCAGCGCCTCGACCTTGTCGTCGATGTCCTTCTTGCCGCTGGCGAGGCCGAAATTGATCAGCGGTTCGGCCAGGATGTCGCGCACCTTCATACGCGGGTTCAGGCTGCTGAACGGGTCCTGGAACACCACCTGCACCCGCCGGCGCATTGGGCGCAGCTTGCCGGCCGACATGTTGTCGATGCGTTCGCCGTCCAGGCGCACTTCCCCGTCGGTGATCGGATACAGGCGCAGGATCGCCTTCCCCACCGTGGACTTGCCACAGCCGGACTCACCGACCAGCGAAAGGGTCTCGCCGCGTCGGATGTCAAACGACACCCCATCGACGGCGTAAACCTGGCCGGTCACCTGGCCCAGGATCCCACCATGGATCGGGAAGTGTTTCTTGAGGTTCTTGACCTCAAGCAGGGGCGTATCGCTCATTATGCGGCCATCCGGCGTTCGGCGTAGTGGCAGGCCACCAGATGATCCGGCGCCTTGGTCTCAATCGCCGGAGCGATCCGGGAGCACATCTCTGTCGCCATGTAACAGCGGCTGGCAAAGGCGCAGCCGACGATGGGCCGGCGCATGTTGGGCACCAGGCCGGCGATTTCCGCCAGCTTGCCGCGACCGCCCTCGACCAACGACGACCCCAGCTTGGGCACCGCGCCGATCAGGCCGCGTGTGTAGGGATGCAGCGGGCGGGCGAAGATTTCGTTGACCGGCGCTTCCTCGACCTTGCGGCCGGCATACATCACCACGACCCGTTCGGCCATTTCCGCGACCACGCCCAGATCGTGGGTGATCAGCATGATGGCCGACCCCAGACGGGTCTTCAGGTCGCGCATCAGATCCAGGATCTGCGCCTGGATGGTCACGTCCAGCGCCGTCGTGGGCTCATCGGCGATCAGCAACTGCGGATTGCAGGCCAGCGCCATGGCGATCATCACACGCTGACGCATGCCGCCGGAAAGCTGGTGCGGGTATTCCCGCACGCGGCGGGCGGGCGCCGGGATGCCGACCAGGGTCAGCATCTCGACCGCCTTTTCCTCGGCCGCGTTGGCGCCCAGCCCCTGATGCAGTTGTACCGTCTCGCCGATCTGACGCCCGACTGTCAGCACCGGGTTCAGGCTGGTCATCGGCTCCTGGAAAATCATCGAGATCGAGTTGCCGCGGATTTGCCGCATCTCCGCCTCGGTCAGTTTCAGCAACTCGCGCCCCTGAAACCGGATGCTGCCGGCAATCTTGCCCGGCGGCTCCTGGATCAGGCGCAAGATGGACATGGAGGTGACCGACTTGCCGCAGCCCGATTCGCCGACGATGGCGATGGTCTGGCCTGAATCGACCTGGAAGGACACACCCTCGACCGCACGGACCACCCCATCGGGCGTGGCGAAATGCGTCTGGAGGTTCTCGACTTCGAGCAGGGCCATCGGTCTACAGCCGCTTTGCCAGACGAGGGTCGAGCGCGTCCCGCAGACCGTCACCCAGCAGGTTCACGGCCAGCACGGTGATCGACAGGAAGATCGCCGGGAAGAACACGATATACGGCTTCACCTGCCAGAGCGCGCGCCCCTCGGCCATGATGTTTCCCCAGCTTGGGATGATCGGCGGGGTGCCCGCGCCGATGAACGACAATGTGGCCTCGGCGATCATGGCCGAGGCGCAGATGAAGGTCGCCTGCACCATCAACGGAGCCAGGGGGTTCGGCAGGATGTGCTTCCAGATGATCACATGGGTGCGGGTGCCGGAGGCGATCGCCGCTTCCACATAGGGCTGTTCACGCAAGGACAGCACGACGCCGCGGACCAGCCGGCAGACACGGGGAAACTCGGCGATGCTGATGGCGATGATGACGTTCTTCACCGAGGCGCGGGTCAACGCCATCAGCGCGATGGCCAAAAGGATCGGCGGGATGGACATCAGCCCATCCATGAAGCGCATCACCACCGCGTCCACGCCGCGCATGAAGCCGGCCACCAGCCCCAATGTGGTCCCGACAATGGCGGCGATCGCGGCCACCGAGAAACCGACCAAGAGCGACACCTGCGACCCGTACAGCACGCGCGAGTAGACATCGCGGCCGAGCATGTCGGTGCCGAACCAGTATGTGGCGGAAGGCTCGCGGGTGCGGCGCGCCGGTGCCAGCGCGGTCGGATCCTTGGTGCCGAGGAACGGCGCGAAGATCGCGATCAACACCATGATGCCGACCAAGGTCCCGCCGATCACGATGGTGGGATGGCGATAGATGAAGCCCATGACCTTGCCGCGCTCCTTGGCGGGCGGCAGCACGTCGGGCAGCCGGGGCGCTTCCGTGAAGCTCCCGGGCTCTAGGGATGTGGCGCTCAATACCGGATCCTCGGGTCAAAGAGAGTGTAGAGCAGGTCAACGATGAGATTGACCACCACGTAGACGCAACTGAACAGCAGCACGACGCCCTGGATGACCGGGTAGTCGCGGCGCAGGATGGCATCGACGGTCAGGCGGCCCAGGCCGGGGATGGCGAAGACGCTCTCGGTCACCACAGCGCCGCCGATCAGGGCGGCGAAGCCGATGCCAACGATGGTCACGATCGGGACGGCCGCGTTCTTCAGCGCGTGCAGGAACAGGATGCCACGCTGGCCAACGCCCTTGGCCTTGGCGGTGCGCACATAATCCTGCGACAGCACGTCCAGCATGGTTGCCCGGGTGATGCGTGCAATCAGCGCCATGTAAACGAGACCCAATGCCACCGCGGGCAGGATCAGGTTGCGCAGGAACGGCAGCAAACCGTGGGAAATCGAGGTGAATCCCTGCACCGGCAGCCAATCCAGCTTCAGCGCGAACACGAACGCCAGCAGGTAGCCGATCACGAACACCGGCGTTGAAAACCCGAACACCGCGGTCAACATCACGAACCGGTCGATCAGAGTGCCGTGCTTCCAGGCCGCGATCACGCCCATCGGAATGGCGAAGGACAGCGACAAGGTCAGGGTCAGCACCATCAGCGACAATGTCGGCTCGATCCGCTGGGAGATCATGTGCGACACGGGCAGGTTGGTGAAGATCGAGTTCCCCAAGTCGCCCTGCAACACCGACCAGAGCCAGTCGACGAAGCGGATCACGAAAGGTCGATCGAGGCCGAGCGAGGCACGGATGCGTTCGACATCGTCGGGCGTCGCCTGATCGCCGGCGATGATCGCCGCCGGATCGCCCGGCGCGATATACAGAAGACTGAACACGAAAAGCGCCACGATCAGGATGACCGGGATCGTGGCGAGGACGCGACGGGTCGCGTAAGCTAGCATGCGCGCATTGCTCCGTTCAGGCCGACATCGGCTGGTATCGGGTCATGTCAGGACTTGCTCACATCCCAGAAGATCGGGAACGGCGCCTTGACCACGCCGGTCAGGGTTTTGCGCCACGCCTGGTATCCCTTGAAGAACCCGGTCGGGACGTAGACGACATGGTCCATCGCGGCCTGGTTCAACGCCGCGATCGCCTGTTTTTCGGCCACGAGATCCGGTGCGGCGTACCAGGCCTGGATACGCTCCTGCACCAGGTCCGATTTCGGCCAGCCGAACCAAGCGGTGTCGCCGCTGGAATCCAGCGCGATATAGGGAGCCGGGTTCACGCAATCGGCGCCGGCATGCCAGGTGTGGAAGATATTCCAGCCGCCCTGCGCCGGCGGGTCCTTCTTCGCTCGCCGTTGCCCAACGGTGCCCCAATCCAGCGCGGCATATTCGACATTCATGCCGATACGCTTCAACGCATCCGCGGTCACATCGCCCTGCGCCTTCAGGATCGCCAGATCGGTCGCCACCAGCAGCACGATCGGCTCACCCTTGTAGCCGGCCTCGGCCAGCAATTTCTTCGCCAATTCGTAGTTGCGCGGGCCCTTCAGCGGCTCCCCGCCGGCTTCGGTATAGAGCGGGGTCTCTGGCGTGAAATAGCCAGGCACTTCCTTCCACAGGCTCGGATCGTCGCCCACCACCGCCTGCATGTAATCGGACTGGCTCACCGCCCACTGCACCGCTCGCCGTGCCCGTACATCGTTGAAGGGCGGATGCAGGTGGTTGAGACGGAGCGCGCCGATATTGCCCAGCGGATCGGCGATATCGACCGCGATATTGGGGGACTTGCGCAGCAGCGGCACCAGATCGGAAACCGGGGTTTCCCACCAGTCGACCTCCCCGGATTGCAGCGCGGCGGAGGCGGTCGCCGCATCCGGCAGGATGTGCCACTCGACCCGTTCCAGCATCATGCGCTTGCCGCCCGCCAGCCAGGAGGCTTTCTCGGCGCGCGGCACATAGCCGGCGAAACGCTCGAACGCGGCGCGGGAGCCAGGCACCCATTCGTCCTTGCGGAACCGCATCGGGCCGGAGCCGACGATCTCGGTGATCTGCTTGAACGGATCGGTCGTGGCGATCCGTTCCGGCATGATGAACAGGCAGGGCGTGCTGCTCTTGCCAAGCGCGAACAGCATTTTCGGATAGGGCTGGTTCAGGCGGAAGCGGAACGTCCGGTCGTCGACGACCTCCAGCGCATCCAGCCGCCGCTTGATCGGGACCCCCATCGTGGCGTCGCGGGCCATCCAGCGGTTGATGCTGGCAACGGCGTCCTTGGCGAGCACCGGTTCGTTGTCGTGGAATTTCAGGCCGGGCCGCAGGCGGAAGGTCCAGGTCTTGAAGTCGGGACTGGCTTCATGCGATTCGACCATCTGCGGCTGAGGTTCCAGCCGCTCGTTCACACCGTACAGCATGTCCCAGATCATCAGGGAGCCGTTGCGCACGACGTATTGCGTGCCCCAGATCGGATCGAGATTGGCCAGATTGGCCTGCGGCACGAAGCGCAGAACTTTGTTGTCGACGCCCTGTGCCAGACTGGGCCGGGTCAATCCCACCGAACCGGCAATGGCACCGGCCAACGCGCCCGTCCCCTTCAGCAATCCCCGTCGATCAATCACGCGTTATGGTCCCCTGTCGCCTTTTGGTGGCCGGTATCGCTCTCGTTGACCCGACAACATCCAAGCGTGCCTCATGCCGGCACGGAACACCAGAGGGGGTGACATGCGATCTCAACATTAAGACGACCGCTTGGCCGGGCGCTCGGCAAAGCGAGCGAGCGTCGAACCGGCACGGGCTGACCCGCGCCGCGACTTGGAACCCGGCCGGCCGCATGGCCAATCGGAAAGCAAACCGCTCCCTGGCCCTCGGTGGATCACGGACGTCGGCGTATGGCTGGGCGCATCGGACAATGACCTGACCGTGATTCATAATCCTGAAATCGAAGGTCGGAGCGCGCGCTCCGTTATCAGCCAGAGGGTCGAACGCGTCCGGGCGCCCATGCCTTCTGGTGTGCTTTCCGCTATGCCTTCTGGGCCCCCCAGAATACCGGAGCGGATCCCCTCAGCAGTCCTGTCACATTCTTCCGCCACGCTGCGTGCGGCGTGTATTGGCCGCACGGAATGATGGGCACCGAGTCGAACGCGGCAAGCTGGTAGTCGGCCTCCAGCTTCCGGCGTTCGGCATCGCTGGTGGCATCGATCCAGGCGGCGAGAGCATTCTCGATCCGCGGGTCGTCCGGCCAGCCGAACCAGGCTTTCGGGCCATTGCTGCGCATCGGATTGGACAGCAGCGGAGAGGCGAACTCAGGCGCCGGGGCGCCGGCCGGGAACAGTGACCAGCCGCCCTTGTCCAACGTCTCCTTCGAGGTGCGGCGCTGCACCACGGTGCCCCAATCCACCATCTGCTCGTCGATATTCATGCCCACCTTGCGGAACGCGTCGACGGCCACGGTGATGAAGGCGTTGTAGACGACCTGATCGGTGGGATGCATGACCACCACGCGTTCCCCCTTGTAGCCGACTTCCTCCAGCATCTTCTTGACCTGATCGACGGTCTTGCGCTTGCGGACATTGTCCATGCCGGCCTCGGTGGCCGAGGGCATGCCCGGGACGAAGAATCCGATCGGCGCACGCCAGGCGGACGGGTCCTCGCCCATCGCCGCGATCATGCATTCCTTCTGATCGATCGCCGCCAGCATGGCCCGCCGGACACCAGGATTGGCGGTCGGCCCGGTCGTGTGGTTGGGGCGCAGCAGCGCGATAGTGCCGTAGATGTCCAACTGCCCGGTCATGACCCCGGATTTGCCTTTCAGCATGGGGATCAGGTCCGGTTGCGGCAGTTCCAGCCAATCGACTTCGCCAGAGGCCAGGGCGTTCGCGGCGGTCGCCGCATCCGGCACCACCTTCCATTCGACCCGATCCACATAGACCTTGTGTCCGCCCGAGTTGTACGAGGCCGGCTCCTGCCGCGGCACATACTGGTCGAAGCGGGCGAAGGCGGCATGGCTGCCGGACACATAATCCCCCGGCAGGAAGCGGAACGGGCCGCATCCCACGACTTCGGTCACCTGCTTGAACGGATCGACGGTGGCGGCGATCCGTTCGGGCATCATGACTGGGGCGGGCTGCACCTTCGACAGGAAGCGGGTCAGCAACGGGAACGGCCGGCTGAGACGCCAGACCAGGGTGCGGTCGTCCTTGGCCTCGATCGCATCGACACGGGCGTGGATGACCGGTGCGCTGGCGTCACGCTTCAACCAACGTTGCAGGGACGCGACGCAGTCCCGCGCCAGGACGGGGGTTCCGTCGTGCCAGACCAGGCCTTCGCGCAGGCGCATGGTCCAGCGCTTGCCGCCGTCCTCGATGACATGACCTTCGACCATCAGCGGCTGCGGCTCGAACGCTTCGTCGCGGCCGTACAGGGTCTCGTAGACCATCAGGGCGAAATTGCGGGTGACGGTGGCGGTGGTCCAGACCGGATCCAGACTGGTGAGATTCGCCTGGGGGACGAAGACCAGCGGTTTGGTTCCGGCCGCGATGGCGGGGCGAGCGAGCGGGGCGATCGCGGCCCCGGCGATAAAGCTACGTCGTTTCAAGGTCTTCCTCCCGTCGAGCCGTTACCGGCCTTGATGACGCCCGGATAGTAGGGTGGCATCGCGCTTGGCGAAAGCGGCGGAGCCTCGGCCGGGATGGACGCTTTGGACCCGAGATGGTGCCGCTCGCTTGCCGACCAGTGACGACGTCCTCACCGGCGCGGCCTGGCGTGGAACCGGCCATCATGATCGGGATCGGCCACACGCCAGGGCAATTTCATTCTGGCTGGAAGCAGCAAGCCGGCCTGGTTCCTTATTTTGTCGTGTGTTCACGCGCCGTTGGGTTTTGGTCAACGTGATCACTGGCAATCGGCATCAGGCACTGACGACAGGAGGCGTGCGAGAGCCGCTATCCAAGCGGTCCACCGGAGTCGCGGGTCTGGAATTCCACGATCACCGACATGGGTCCGGCCGGCACGGTCACGGCATAGCCGACCATGCCGACGTGAGACTCTTGCGGCAGGATATCGGGCAGCAACCCGGCAAAGTCGGACGTGATCGTGGTGAACTGGACGATCAGGCCGGGTCCGGCCGGGATTGTCTGATTGCCGCCCGGGACGTGGAAACTTCCACCCTCACCGGACATCGCCGATAGGGTCGGCAGGCCGGAGGGGATGACAAAGGTCAGCTCCAGGTCGCCAGGGGCCCAGCCTGCCGTCGCGGATACCGTATCACTCATCACGTGTCCCTTCGAGACGGGCCGGAGTCATCGCCGGCGCACCCTATACTTGACATATGGCATTTGTAGCGACGATGGCCGCCAAGTCAGGAAGCGATCACGAGAACCGCGTGTGGCTCCTGGGCCGCATCCCTGCTGCATTCACACATCTGCGCGGTGGAGGAAATTCTCCCCTGCCGTTGCGGGAGAACCGCATAAACATCGCTGGAAGCCCCTCCCCCAACCCTCTCCCTCAGGGTGAGGGGGAGAATTTTCTCCATCAGGCCTCTGAGCCCGAGATGTGTGGATGCCACAGGGATGACCCCTGTGTAACCTCCTGCGTACCGCGCCAGGGCGGCACCACCCTACTCCGCCGCCTTTGCCACGCCCGCGATCCGGGTCCGGGTGCGCAAGGTCACGAATTCCTCCGCCGCGGTCGGGTGGATGCCGATGGTGCGATCGAAATCGGCCTTGGTGGCTCCCATCACGACGGCGATCGCCAGGCCTTGCAGGATCTCCGGCGCATCCTCGCCCACCATATGCGCCCCGAGGATTTTCTGGCTGCTCTGATCCACCACCAGCTTCATCATGGTCTTGCGCGTGCGGCCGGACAGCGTGTGGCGCATCGGGGTGAACTTGGTCACGTAGACATCGACGGGGCCCTCGGCCGCGGCCTCCTCCTCGGTCAGCCCGACCGTGCCCACCGGCGGGGTCGAGAACACCGCCGCGGGGATGTTCCGCAGCGATACCCCACGCGGGTTCTTGCCGAACAGCGTATCGGCCAGGGCATGCCCCTCGGCTGTCGCGACCGGGGTCAGGTTCACCCGGTCGGTCACGTCGCCCATGGCGAAGATATGCGGCTGCGCGGTGCGGAGATGGTCGTCAACGATCACCGCCCCGGCGGCGTTCGTGGTGACACCGGCCTGCTCCAACCCCATCCCAGCGGTGGAGGGCTTGCGTCCGGTGGCGAAGAACACCAGGTCGGCCGCGACCGTCTGGCCGTGCCCGAAGGTCAGCACCCGACCATCGCCGGCGGCCTCGACCTTCTCCGGCTGGCAACCCGGATGCAGGATGATGCCCTGGGTTTCCAGCGCCTCGGCCAGGCTCTCACGGACATCCTGGTCGAAGCCGCGCAATGGCAGAGGCTGGCGGTAGATCAGGTGCACCTCCGCACCCAGCGCACTGAAAATGCCGGCGAATTCCACCGCGATGAAGCCCGACCCGACGATCGCGATGCGCTTCGGCATCCGCTCCAAATAGAATGCATCGTCCGAGACGATGCCCAATTCGGCGCCCGGGATCGGCGGACGGACCGGATGGCCGCCGGTGGCAACGACGATCTTCTCGGCCGTGACGCGCTTGCCGCCGACATCGAGCGTGTGGGGGTCGATGAACACGGCCCGTGCGTCGAAAATCGTGGCGCCGGCGTTGTTCAGCAGCCGGCGATAGATGCCCTCCAGACGGGTGATCTCGCGGTCCTTGGCGGCGATCAGCTTGGACCAGTCATGCGGCCCCTTCTGGATGGTCCAACCGAAGCCGGCGGCATCGTCAGCCCACCCGCCATACTCGCCGGCCTGCACCAGCAGCTTCTTGGGCACACAGCCGATATTGACGCAAGTGCCACCCCAGAACCGTTCCTCGGCCACGCCGACACGGGCCCCGTGGCCGGCGGAAATGCGGGCACATCGCACGCCGGCGGAACCGCCGCCGATCACGAACAGGTCGAAATCCATGGGTCGAACCCCCTATCTGTATGCCTTGACTGTGTCTTGCCATCGGGCGATCGGCAAGGGCGGGAACGTTCAGCGCGCCGTATCGCACCGCCGGCCACCGTGTCGCGCCGCCGGGGTCGAGACGGTTGCCCGTGCGTCATTGCCCTTGCGTCATTGCCGGTGCGCCATCGCCAGGGCGTCAGTGCCAGGGCGCCAGTGCCAGGGCGCCAGTGCCAGGGCGCCAGTGCCAGGGCGTCAGTGCCAGGGCGTCAGTGCCATGGCGGCCGTCGCTTGGCTCCGCGTCATGCTGGAGACCGGTACCCACGGACCCACAACCGACACGGACCGGCCAGCCGGATTGGCGTCCGGAAATCGCCCGCGGGACCGAGAACCATCGCCTCATGGCGTTCGGCGGCTGCGTATATTTCCCACGTATGTTTACAGTATTATGACATCTGAGCGATACCCTACCGATCCGCACCACAGGACCGGCACCATGGCCAAGCCCAACGGAACGACAGACGACCTCATGGCTGGCACCGCACCGCAAGGCCCGCCATCGGAGGACGGGTTTCCCCCGGACCTGCCCACGCCATCGTCGGCCGTCGGGATGCATCATCTGGCGAACCTCCGTCACGATCCGGCGGCGATCCGCCGGCTGTTCGAAACCGGCGAGTACCCCTATCAGGTCGAGTTGCGGAACGCGCACTATGAGGCGCATCTGCTCGAACTCCAGCGCGAATTGCTGAAGGCTCAGCGCTGGGTCGAGGAGGTCGGCGAACGCATCGTCGTCCTGTTCGAGGGCCGCGATGCCGCCGGCAAGGGCGGCACGATCAAACGTTTCACCGAACACATGAACCCGCGCACCGCCCATGTGGTCGCCCTGCAGAAACCGACCCCGCGCGAGCGGACGCAATGGTTCTTCCAGCGCTACATCAGAAATCTGCCCTCGGCCGGGGAGATCGTGCTGTTCGACCGGTCCTGGTACAATCGCGCCGGGGTCGAACGCGTGATGGGGTTCTGCACCCCGCAGGAATATCTGGAATTCATGCGCCAATGCCCTGAGTTGGAACGGATGCTGGTGCGCTCCGGTGTCAGGCTGTTCAAATACTGGTTCTCGGTCAGCCGGGATGTCCAGCGCAAACGGTTCCAGGAACGCGAGATCGACCCGTTGAAGCAATGGAAGCTGTCGCCGATCGATCGCGCCTCCCTCGAAAAATGGGACGAATACACCGAGGCGAAGGAGGCGATGTTCTTCCACACCGACACCGCCGACGCGCCCTGGACCATCGTCAAGGCCGACGACAAGAAGCGCGCCCGCCTGAACTGCCTGCAGCATTTCCTGTCCACCCTGCCCTATCCGGGCAAGGACAAGCACATCGTCCACGGACCCGACCCGCTGATCGTGGGGTCCTCGGCGCATGTGATCGGCATGGACATGCACATCATCACCAAGACCGTGCATCCGGCACGCAAGCGTGGCAAGGTCACGGCCTGAGCAAGGGGAGAAAGCCATGGACGGCCCGATGGACCGAACCGCCGCCGACCACCTGATCCGCGATGAGGCGACCTTGGAGGCGCTGTACGGCACCCCATCGGCCGGCGCCATCGCCAAGGAGATCGAGTATATCCATCCGCATTACCGGGCGATGATCGAGGCCTCGCCGTTCATGGTGCTGGCCACCAGCGGCCCGGACGGGTTGGATGCGTCCCCGCGCGGCGACCCCGCCGGTTTCGTGCATGTCCTCGATGAACGGACGGTGGCGATTCCGGACCGGCGCGGCAACAACCGGGCCGACAGTCTGCGCAACATCATCCGCGATCCCCGCGTGGCCTTGCTGTTCCTGATCCCCGGTGTGGGCGAGACCTTGCGTATCAACGGGCAGGCGCGGATCAGCGTGGCGCCCGACCTGCTGGCTCGGTTTCCCTTCCGCGGCACCCTGCCCCGGTCGGTGATTCTGGTCGAGGCGGACCGGGTCTATTTCCAGTGCCCGAAGGCGCTGATCCGGTCGGAACTGTGGAACCCGGAGAAGCATCTGGACCGGAAGGCGCTGCCGAGCACGGGGACGATCCTGGCGGATATTACGGGAGGGACGGTGGGTGGGGAGCAATACGACCGGGAGTATCCGGAGCGGTTGCGCACCACGATCTATTGAGGCTCGCGGCGGCCCATTGAGGCGGGGGGGCCGGGTGGCCCCTATGCGTCCTGTCGCAGTTTCGCCTTCGCCGCGTCTGCCAGAAACCGCGACCGGTTTCGGGTGACCCGGTCGATCGCGGCGACCAGGTCCTCGGGCAACATGACGTTGACCCGCACGGACCGCCCTGGTGCGGCGAGAATATCGACAAGAAATGCCACCGCCTCTCGGTTTGCCGGGTCGTCCGTGATCGCATCGAGCGAGGTGGGGACAGGCAGCGTCTCCTTGTCTTCCATCATGCCGGCCAGGTGCAGGTCCAATGCTTCCTTGGCGAGGTGACGCGCTTCGTCGAGCGTGCGACCGGCGGTGACGCAACCTGGGAAGTCGGGGAAATCGACCCCGTAGTGGTTTGTGGGGTCCTTGCGGAGCAGGGCGACATAGCTGGTCATGAGAGCAACCTCAGTCCGGACATCCAGGACAGCGAGCGCTCACCCGGCCTCGATCTCCGCCCGATGGGCCACTACCAACGCGCCCAGGCTTTCAAATCGAACATCATAGCGAACGTTCGGCGGGGGCGCCGATGTCGCACCCCAACCGGACGTGCCGGCGCGCCGGTCGATCCAGGCCGAGGCCAATCCCACCGCGTTCGCCGGCGCGTGGTCGTGGAACAGGCTCTGCGCGACATGCAGCACACGCCGCGGGTCCACCCCATCCTCGGCCAACCGGTCCAGCAAGTACCGGAAATTGCGCGGGTCGGGCTTGTAGGAGCCGATATCCTGCGCGGTATGGATCGCGTCGAAGGTCACGCCAAGGCGTTCGTTGGAACGACTGAAACTCTCCCGATCGACATTCGACAGGATGACCAGTCGGAAATGCGGCTTCAGGGCACGCAACGCTTCCCTGGTGTCGGGGAAGGCCGGCCAGTCGGCGACCGAGGCCCCGAAGCGGCGATTTTCCTCGTCCGATGCCGCCACGCCCCAGATCCGCGCGAGTTGGCCGTGGACCTCTTCCAGCAACGCGGCATATTGCATGTCGGGAGTCGCCGCCTGCTGGCTGGCTTCCCGTTCGGCGAAGGTCGCCAGCACCGCATCCCGTGTCAGGGTGACACCGGCGCGCGCCAGCAACGGTGCCAATGCCGTGTAGAGCCCGCTCTCCCAGTCGATCAACGTGCCGTAGCAATCGAAGGTCAAAACGTCGAAATCGCGGAATCTCATGCGGGTCTCCCAGGAGGTCTCCCGGCGGGTCTTCCAGTGGGTTCTCCAGCGGCCCCCCCACGGGCCGCCACGGGTAGCGGCGGCCAGTCCGCCATGGAATGCTCGCTGGCCGCAGCCTGTTTCAGCCAGGCGCGCACCCCGGCCGGATCGCCGAATGCGTCCTGCACGCGCAGTCCGGCGCCACCCAGGGAACGGGCGACTCGCATGCCATCCTCATCGGTGACGTCATCGCCGATGAAAATCGGCTGGCGTCCGGCAAAGGGTGGCGCCCGCATCAGGGCCGCGACCGCGTCGCCCTTGTCGACGCCGACCGGACGCACCTCCCATAGCATATGCCCCTGCAGGAGCCGAAACTGGGTGGAGCCGGCCAGCATGGACGCCAACGCGGCCTGGAACACCGGACCGGCCTCGGGGGCCAGCCGGAAATGCAGACCGAAACCGCGGGGCTTGCGCTCCAATATCGTGCCGGGGAAGCGGGCGGCCAGCGCCGCGGCGTCAGCCAGCCAAGGCTCCGGCGGGGTCGGCAGATCGGGTCGCTCGACCGCCTGCCCTGGCGCGTGGCGGATGGCGCCTCCATGCTCGCCCGCAACGGCCTGCACGCAGTTGCCCAGCAAGCTGTCGATGGCCTCCACGGGGCGGCCGGTTATCACCGCCAACGCACCGCCGAACCGGTGTCGCAGGGTGTGGAGGGTGGCGGGAAGGCAGGGCGGGACAACCACCGAGTCGGGTGTCGGCGCGATATCCAGCAACGTCCCGTCCAGATCCAGCAGCAAGGCCGCCCGCGCCAGAGGTGGCAAGGGATCGAGGCTCATGGTGTGCAGCCCGCGACCCGCACGTCATAGATCGGGTGTTGCAGCATGGAGGCGGCCGGCGCGGATTGCACGATCCAGCCGCTGAACGGGCTCGCCGCGCCCAGACTGTCGGTGACACTGACGAAGGCGGC
>Ga0209514_10003142_pt1 | contig 24164 bp, 21 predicted proteins | sample Subgrocontami58m_FD_187452 | JGI IMG/M metagenome (GOLD analysis project Ga0209514, IMG submission 187452) | Subsurface groundwater microbial communities from S. Glens Falls, New York, USA - GMW37 contaminated, 5.8 m (SPAdes) (version 3) | ecosystem: Environmental > Aquatic > Deep subsurface >...
GCCGGCGGCATGATGATGGTCGGAATACCGGCATACCGCCTCCCCAAGGATGTCCTCCAGGGTGAGATCGATGAGATAGCCGGTGTCGGAGTAGAAATCAAGCTAAACACGAAGGTAAAATCTCTGGATGACTTGACCAGGCAGGGTTATGACTCTGTCTTGATGGCTGTAGGGGCGCACAAGGGCTCCAGGCTGGGTGTGCCAGGTGACGACAGCAAGGGCGTATATGAGGGCATCGACCTGCTTCGTAAGGTAGCCCTCAAGGAGAAAGTGGCCGTGGGCGACAGTGTGGTGGTGGTCGGAGGGGGCAACACGGCCATAGACGCGGCGCGCACTTCGATCAGGCTTGGCGCCCGGAAGGTAGCGGTGCTTTATCGTCGTTCGAAGGCTGAGATGCCCGCCAACGAAGAAGAAATAGAAATGGCATTACAGGAAGGTGTAACTCTCCAGGTCCTGGCCGCCCCCCTTAAGATTCAGTCTGATGGAGAGGGACTTAAGCTGGAATGCCAGAGGATGGCCCTGGGCAAAGTCGACGCCTCGGGGAGACCTCGCCCTGAGCCGATCAAGGGCAGCGATTTTGTGATATCCTGCAACTCCATCATCGCCGCCATAGGCCAGGCAACGGACCTGTCGGCGGAATTCGGGCTGGAGCTGGACAAGGGAAACATAATCAAAGCCGACCGCTTCACGCTGGCCACAGCCAAACCCGGCATTTATGCCGGTGGAGACTGCGTGACGGGGCCTGCCTCGGTTATAGCCGCCATCGCTCAGGGCAGAGATGCCGCCTCTTCTATTGATAAGTACCTGGGCGGAAACGGGAATATCGATGAGTCTCTGGCTCCGCGGGAGGAGACGACTGTGAGGATTGGACATGATGATGGTTTTGTGGGATGGAAGAGGGTAGGGATGAGTCATGTGGCAGCGCATGACAGGGCGGGCAGCTTTGGGGAGGTATGTTCGGGTTATGATGAGGGACAGGCCATTCAAGAGGCCAGTCGCTGTTTGCGTTGCGATTTGAGATTGCGCATCAATACGGTTGTGCTTCCACCGGAAAAATGGTTAAAATTGACTCCGGAAAATGTATCGCAGGTACCGGAAAGCGAGGGGGTCTATCAGCTAATGGGTGAAGCGAAGAAGGTCATCTTTATCTCGGGGACTCCGAATATGCGGCAGGCGATACAGGAGCAGATAGGAAGCAAAGAGAAGGCGAAGTTCTTCGTCTATGAAGAGCATCAGATGTATACCATGAGGGAAAGTGAACTTATCCAGCAGTTCACTCAGGAGCACGGCAATATGCCGGAGTTTAACCAGGAAGAGCTAATATTTGAATAGGTTGACGAATAAGTAAGATGACAATAACTGAGAAAACGGCATTAAAATACAAGACGGCGCCCCTAAAATGCTGGCCTCTGGCCAAGGAGTTGAGGGCTAACCATTATCAGGAGATAGCCCAGGCGCGGGAACAGGGAAGGCTCATAAGTACGGGAAGCGTTCATTCCTTCAGGAGTGTGCTTGCGGGTCTGGGTGATTTTGTTCATCTCGGCGGAGAGCCTTACGGCGCGAGCGCGGCGGTGGACCCCAATTTCGCAGTGGAGTGTGCGGAGGCTGTGGAATCGCGGGGGTATGCCAGAGACCTGTGTTCCTATATGAGGAACTACTGGGGTTCGATGTTCATTAACAAATATGCTTTTGGTGGGAAATTTCCCAAGGCGGATCTTATTTTTCAATCCCAAATCTGCGAATCCCAAGGCAAGTGGTATCAGGTGGTCAAGGAATTCGAAGGAGTCCCGTACTATTGCGTGGACTATCCCATTACTCCTACCGGTGGAGGAGAGGAATGGAAAGAGGACTATGTTGTAGGTCAGTTGCATGAGGCTATCAAGTGGATGGAGAAGGTCACCGGCAGGACCTATGACGATGAGAAGCTGATTGAAGCGGTGAAAAATGAATGCCGCACTACGTCCCTGTGGGGAGAGATCTGCCTGCTTAACCAGGCCATACCCGCGCCCCTGGACCAGAAAACCATGATCAGCCTGCACGTCAACTCGATACTGATGCGACATAAGCCGGAAGTCGTAAAATTCTTTGAAATACTTAAAGAAGAGGTTCAAGAAAGAGTTAAGAACGGCATAGCTGCGCTGCCTACCGAGAGGCTACGCCTTTCCTTCGAGGGCATGCCCATATGGTTCTACCTGGATATCTTTAAGTTCCTAGAACAATACGGGGCCGCATGCGTGATGTCCAACTACATCATTTATCTGGCTGGAACTCTTGAGGAGACCAGCGATGGCATTTTTATCCGCCGTCCTACCCCCCAGGATTTGGGTAAGACCCCTCGCAACAGGGAAGAAGCCCTGAGGACTCTGGTCCGGTGGGTTCGCCATCCATTGTCGTGGTTTCCCATAATCTTCTCTATGCCTCAGGACAAGAGAAGCGATGCCGGCGTCAGGCTGGTAAAGCAGTGGCACATTGACGGAGTTGTGATGCATATGAACCGGGGATGTGAGGGTGTGGCAATCGGCATGAAAGAGAACAGGCTCGCGCTCATAGATGCGGGCGTTCCTATTACCGTGTTTGAAGGGAACGCGGGAGATAGAAGAGAGTTTGACGAAGCTCAGACAATTAAGAGGCTGGAGACCTTCATGGAAAGCATGGGGTTAAGAAAGCTGGAGGGGTAAAGCCTGTTCGTAAGTGGAGTTTCTAGTTTGATGTTGAGAATGAAAGCTCCAACTAGTGAAGCTATTTAGACTAAATAAATATAAAATTTAGAAGGTGGAAAAGACATGAGTGTTGATTTGGCAAAGAGCCAATACGCAAAGTATAAGACAAAACCGCTCGAAAGCTGGAAGAAGGCTAAAGAGTTGCGGGACATGACCTATCGTGAGATAGCGGAGGCCCGTGACAGCGGCAAGATGATTGTGACTGGCGGGACCGAGGGGTTTGTAGCATTACCCGCGGGCATAGGTGAGTACGTGTATCTGGGAGGAGAGCCTTATGGCGCTACAGTGGGTTCAGACCCTCATTTTTCTCAGCTTGCCATGGAGGCATGGGAAAACAGGGGCTATGCCCGGGATATGTGTTCCTATATGCGCAACTACCTGGGTTCCATGTTCATGAACCGCTATTACTTTGGCGGGGAATTCCCGAAGCCCACTTTTTCTCTTCAGATGAATCTGTGTGACTCACATGCCAAGTGGTACCAGATAGTGAGTGAGAACTACGGTATACCTTATTTCAGCGTCGAGCTGCCGCTGGACCTGAGAAAGAGCAGCCTGGAGTTAAGGCGCCAATACCTTGTAGGGCAGCTTCAGGAGGCCATCGAGTGGATGGAGAAGACTTTCCACAAGAAATATGACGATGAGAAACTGGTGGAGGCCGTCATACATGAGTATGACAGCTCCGCTTTGTGGGGAGAGATATGTCTCCTGAATAAAGCCGTACCTGCTCCGCTTGACATAAAAGCCATGTTCTCCCTGTATGTTATCTGCGTGCTCATCAGGCACAGAAAAGAATCGGCTGATTTTTACAGAGAGTTGAAAGCAGAGGTGGAGGACAGAATCAGGGACGGAATCGCAGCCTTAGCTACAGAAAGGTGCCGGATCCTGGATGACAGTCAGCCCATGTGGCCCTTCTTGAATATGTACCGGCACATGGAAAAGTATGGTGCTGTGACTATAGGTTCTCTGTACGTATTCTCCCTTTCCGGTAACTATGATGAGCGCCCGGAGGATGGGGTATGGGTGTTGAAAGAGTCTTTGCAGAAAAGGAACAAGGTTCCCAAGACACGGGAAGATGCTTTGAATGTTATTGCAGAGCTTTATCTGGAGAGGCCCATCAACAGGGCTGTATATCTGCCGCAGCTTAAGAATCCGATGATGGTTATGTTGGCCAAGGAATATAAGGCCCAGGGCGTGACGATCCATTTGAACAGGGGATGCGAGTTGACTTCTATCGGCGTAATGGAGAACCGGTTGGCTCTCCAGAATGCCGGAATTCCCGTGATGACTTATGAAGGTAATATGGCCGACAAAAGAGAGATTGACGAGAGGCAGATACTGGACCGCCTGGATTCCTTCATGGAGAATCTGGGCCTGCAAAAAATAGTCCCATAGGCTCCCGTATCTGCACAGAGACTCCGTTATGTCCTGGCGTCTTGCAAATAAGGGGTTTTTAGAGATATGCCGGAAACTGTTAAGAGATACAAGACGAAGCCCCTTGAATGCTGGTCAAAGGCCAAGGATATCCGGATGGCCCACTACCAGGAAGTGGTCGCCGCCAGGGACGGAGGCAAGCTATTAGTAACCGGAGGCACCGACGGGTTCATCGCCCTGCCATCCGGATTTGGTGATTATGTCTTTCTGGGCGGAGAGCCCTATGGCGCCGCCGTCGGAAATGATCCTTCGTTTTCAGTAGAATGTCATAAGGCTGTAGAGGCCCGGGGCTTCGCCCGAGACCTCTGCGCCTACCTCCGGAGCTATTGGGGCTCCATGTTTCTGGACAAGTTCTACTTTGGGGGCCGCTTCCCCAGGCCCGACTTTTGCCTCCAGATGCACGTCTGTGATTCGCAGGCGAAATGGTATCAGCAGGTAAGCGAGTATTTCGCCGTGCCCTATTTTGGTATAGAGATGCCGGTGGTCTTTCAGAGCAGAGGGCTTGATGATGGGGTGGAGTATCTCACAGCACAGTTGCATGAAGCCATCGAATGGATGTGTAAGGTAACAGGCCGAAGCTATGATGACGAGAAACTGATCGAAGCTGTCCGGAATGAATGCCTCACACAGTCCCTGTGGGGAGAGGTAGCGCTGCTCAATCAAAACATCCCCGCGCCTCTGGACCAGAAGACACTTTTCAGCCTTTATGTAATCGGCATCCTGATACGTCACAAAAAAGAATCCGTGGATTTTTACAGGGAACTGAAAGACGAAGTCAGGGAAAGGGTCGCCGAAAAAATCGGCGCTCTGTCCACGGAACGATGCCGTATCCTGGATGATTGCATGCCGCCGTGGTCCTTCCTTGAGATATACAGGTACCTGGAAAAATTTGGGGCCGTTACAGTTGGCTCTCTATACACTTTTAGCCTGCTGGGAGCCTTCGAGGAGGCTAAGGACCTTACCTGGTCCAGAAAGAAGACCCCTGAGGAAGAGGGCAAGAGCCTGAAGACGAGGGACGATGCGCTACGAGCGCTGGCCAGGTGGTATCTGGAGAGACCTATAAACGGCAATCTTACCCTGGCGGGAGAGAAGAACCCGTACATGCTCAAGGCCGTCAAGGATTGGCACTGCAATGGCGCTATGATTCATCTGAACCGCGGCTGCAAGTTGTTTGCCACCGGGCTGATGGAGAACAGGGTGGCTCTGGCGGAGGCGGGGGTGCCCGTTATGACTTATGAAGGTAACATGGGTGACGAGAGAGAAGTGGACAAGGCCAAGATCTACAGCAATATTGACACCTTCATGGAGAGAATGGGCATGCAAAAGCTGGCCGAAAACAAATCCGTGTGATGGCTGCCGGACAATGCTGGATTATTTTGTGGAAAGCCTAAGACTGAGCAAACTGGAGAATTAAGTGACTTCTACATTGAAGAAATATCCGACCAAGCCCATTGAAAGCTGGGCCAAAGCTAAGGAGCTTCGTCTTGACCATTATGCCGAGATAGGGAGGGCAAGGGAAGAGGGAAGACTAATCACGACAGGCAGCCTTGATGCCTTTGTCTCCGTTTTGGCTGGAATGGGCGACTTTGTTCATCTCGCCGCGGAACCTTACGGCGCCAGTATCGCCACAAATCAGGAGTTTGCAGACCAGTGTACCGCAGAGGTGGAAGCACGCGGCTTTGCCAGAGACCTCTGCGCCTACCTTAGGAACTTCTGGGGGTCGGTTTTCATTGACAGGTATCTTTTTGGAGGTCATTTTCCAAAACCGGACTTGTGCTTCCAGATTCACCTTTGTGATACGCATGCAAAATGGCTGCAAATGGTTGCCGAGCACTACCGCATTCCAATGTTCTCCATGGAAATGCCCGTTGGGCCGAGAGGTTACCGTGAGGAATTGAAGCTTCAGTTCCTGGTGGACCAGATATACGAGGCTATTGCCTGGCTTGAGAAGGTAACCGGCAGGAAATTCGATGATGAAAGGTTCTATCAATCTATCAGGAATGAGACCGATTCCATGTCCTTGTGGGCTGAAATTTGCACACTTAACAAGGCGGTTCCTGCTCCTCTGGACCAGAAATCAATGTTCAGTTTCTATATCATCGCCCTGCTGATGCGTCATGAGAAGAAAGCGGTGGATTTCTACAAGATGCTCCGGGATGAAACCAGGGACCGTATCAGCCGGGGGATAGCTGCGCTGGCTACAGAACGCTGCCGGCTACTGGATGATAGCCCACCGCCCTGGTATTTCTTGAGCCTGTATCGTTATTTTGAGAAGTTCGGCGCGGTGTCTGTGGGCTCCATTTATTCATTTGGCTTGATGGGAGCCTGGGAGGACCAGGAAGACGGCAGCATGGGGCCCATGAAGAGGCTCGATGAGATGGGCGTGGAGTTTACTAACCGGGACCAGGCTGTTAGATTCCTGGCGAACTGGCACCTTAGGAGGACTCCATATTTTTTAAGTCTGTTCGTTCCCCAAGACAAAAACCGGCAGCTTATGAGGATGGTGAAAGAATGGAAGGCGGATGGAGTCCTTTTTCACTTGAATCGAGGTTGTGAAGGGGCGAGCCTCGGACAGATGGAGAACAGACTGGCGTTGATGAAGGCGGGGATTCCTGTGCTGACCTATGAGGGCAATATGGGAGACAAAAGGGAATTTGACCCGGCCCAGGTTCTGGACAGGGTAGACTCCTTCATGGAAAGCCTTGGATTGAGCAAACTGGAGAAGTAGCTTGCAGATAAACCGGACAATCTACAAGACAGAACCCCTCAAGTGCTGGGAGAAAGCCAAAGAGCTGAGGAACAAGCACTACCGGGACGCTGCCAATGCCAGGTACGAGGGAAAAATCCTTTCATCGGGAAGCATGGAGGCCTTCACGGAGCTCATCGCCGCTTTTGGCGACCATGTTCATATGGCTTCGGAGCCGTATGGCGCGTCCATTGGAAGTGACCCCGAGTTTTCTCGACAATGCGTGGAAGGCCTGGAATCGAAGGGGTATGCGCGGGACCTCTGCGCTTATACAAGGAATTATCTGGGGTCCGTACTTATCAACAAGTATCATTTCGGCGGCGCTTTCCCGGTGCCTGACTTCTGTTTTCAGGCGCACAGTTGTGAGTCGCACGGCAAATGGCTCCAGGCTGCCAGCGAAATGATGGGTGTGCCCTATTTTTGTATTGATATGCCGCTGGCGCCACATGGGCTAAGGATAGAGAACCGTATAAGCTATCTTGCGGACCAGTTCCATGAGGCGATCCGGTGGCTGGAGAAGACTACCGGCAGGGGATTCGACGATGAGAGATTCGCCAGGGCAGTGGAGAACAGCTTTGTTTCTACGAAACTCTGGGCTGAAATCTGCGCCTGCAACAAGCATGTCCCGGCCCCGATAAACCAGAAGAACATATTCACTTTTTATGTGCCGCTGTTACTGGACAGGTCTTCCGATGAGACTTTGAGTTTTTATCGTGAGTTAAGGGACGAGGCGAAATACCGGGCGGAAAACGACATAGCCGCGCTTCCCTCAGAGAGGTGCAGGCTGCTGGACGATAGTCCTCCTCCCTGGTACTTCCTAGGACTTTATCGTTATCTGGAGCAGTACGGGGCGTTGTCCATTGGCTCCACGTATTCTTTTGGCCTGACAGGCGCATGGGAGGATGGGGAGGATGGCACGATGGCACCCAAGAAGACTCCGATGGAAAAAGGAATTCATTTGAAAACCAGGGATGATTACATAAACGCTCTGGCAAGATGGGCGATTGAGAGGCTTTTCTATTTCATGAGCATGGCCCAGCCGGAGGATAAGAGCGTGAAGATGCTTCAGATGGTGAGGGAATGGCATGCGGATGGGGTGATTTTTCATCTCAACAGAGGTTGTGAGGGGCTGGCCTTCGGGCAAAAAGAGAACAATCTTTATCTGAAGGATGCCGGCATACCGACCATTTCCTACGAGGGAAATAACGCCGACAAAAGGGAATTTGATGAGAAGAGGGTGCTTGGGCGCATAGACGCCTTCATGGAGAGCCTGGGATTAAAGAAGTCAGGTTAGAGCAAGTTGTCAAGTAGATAGGAGGCTGTTATAATTAGGGCAGCAATTTTCTGCTTTGAATGTAAATAATAATTAACAGAGGAGATAAAGCTAAATGGTGAAAGCCGGAATTGACATCGGGGCCGCGACAACGAAGGCTGTCATTATGAGTGATGGCAAAGTCCTGGCTCAGAGTATAACCGACACTGGCCTCGAGCAGGTTGAGGCAGTGGAGAAAGTTCTGGCAGATGCCTTATCTAAAGCCGGAGTCAAGAGGGAAGACCTCAAGGCCATCGTAACCACCGGAGTGGGAAGGAAAGCTATACCTTTTGCTACGAGTGATGTTACGGAGATAGCGGCAGTTGCCAAAGGGGCGATTTTTCTTCACCCCGCAGCCAGGACAGTGATCGATGTGGGCGCGGAAGAAAGCAGGGCCATCAAAGTCGATACCAACGGAAAGGTGGCTGACTTTGCCAAGAACGAGAAGTGTGCTGCCGGAGTGGGCGCTTTTGTGGCTTCCATGTCCCGGGCCCTGGAAGTAAAGGTGGAAGATATGGGGAAGCTTTCCATGCAATCAAACAAGGATATCCCCATGAATGTTACCTGTGTAGTTTTCGCAGAATCCGAGGTGGTATCGCTCATTCATGCCAAGACTCCGAAACCTGATATCGCGCGTGCCATTCATGACGCCATCGCTACGAGGACGACCTCCATGGCGAGAAGGATCGGCATGGACAAAGATGTAATGCTTGTGGGCGGCGTGGCAAAGAATCCAGGAGTAGTGGATAGCTTAAAGAGGCATCTGCAGGTTGACATTGTTATCCCTGAAAACCCGGAGTTCGTTGGCGCTCTGGGTGCGGCCATACTTGCAGGCTAAAAGATATTATTGATAACTGACGGAGGAAAACAAATTGACCGCGGAAAAGAAAGAAGAATTCTGGAGATGGACTGAGCTCCAGTGGAGAAACCCGGAAAAGGACTGGACCAAGTCCAGCATCATTACGGCCGGAGTAGATGTGGGCTCGGTGAGTTCGAAAGCGACCGTTATGGTTGACGGTGAGATCTATGCCTACAGCTATCTTCGCACCGGCTCAGACAGCCCGGACAGCGCCAACAGAGCGTTTAAGTCCGCTGTGGGTGACTCTGGACTGACTTTAGACAATATCCACTATTTTGTAGGGACCGGCTATGGCAGGGTTAACGTACCATTTGCACATAAAACCGTTACCGAGATAGCCTGCCACGGCAGGGGAGCCAATTTTATTTACGGTCCCACCACGCGGACCGTTCTTGACATGGGAGGGCAGGACTGCAAAGCAATCCACGTTGACGAGAGAGGTAAGGTAACCCAGTTCCTGATGAATGATAAGTGCGCCGCGGGTACGGGGAGAGGAATGGAAGTCATCGCGGACTTGCTGGCAGTTCCCATTACCCAGGTCGGTAAAATGTCGCTGGACATAACAAAAGACCCTCCTCCTGTGAGCAGCACCTGCACGGTCTTTGCCAAATCCGAGGCTATCGGGCTTCTGCGCAAGGGATGGAACAAGAATGAAGTTCTGGCTGCTTACTGTGAGGGCATGGCGCACCGTGTGGTGAACCTGCTGCAGCGTATTGGTGTGCAGAAAGACTTCGTTATTACCGGAGGCATTTCTCAGAACCCCGGAATCACCAAGAGAATAGAGAAAGAGCTTGGAGTCACCGCACTGGAGTCCAAGAGATGGTCCCCTCAGCTGGCAGGTTGTATCGGCGCAGCTCTCTTCGCGAGGGACTTGCTGGAAAAATCCAGAAAAATGGCCGCCGCGACGGCAACCACCTGAACATAAACTGCTGATCTGGTAACATAAGCCCCGGTTGTTCTTTCGTGAGTGAACAACCGGGGCTTTTTAGTAATTGAGCCAATTCAAAGCGGGAGCGAGGCTGTGCTCCCTCGTGCGAAGCGGGAGAAGAGTGACATGGACGTAATCGAAGCCATCCGGAAGAGACACAGCGTCAGAGCTTTCAAAAAGGACCCCGTTCCTGAGGCAGTATTAAGGGAGATTCTAGGGGCTTCTCTGCGGGCGCCCTCATGGACGAATATCCAGCCCTGGGAATTCACGGTTGTGGGTGGTAGTGTGATGGACGAAGTGCGCAGGACTCTGGACCACGCCGAGAGGTCCGGCCTCAGTTCGGTCCCCGACATACCGTGGCCCACTTTACCGGATGTATATAATAGCAGGCGAAGGGAGCTTGGACTCAGCATCTATAAGGTGAAGAATATCTCCAGGGAGGACACCTTGAAGAGGCAGGAGTGGGCCATCGCAGGGCTCCGTTTCTTCGATGCTCCCAACGGCATAGTCTTCTACCATGATAAGGGGCTTGACCGGTGGGCCCTTCTGGACATAGGGCTAATTATGCAGAACGTTATGCTGGCAGCGCTCAATTACGGACTTGGTACGTGCCCTGAGACCACTGTTGCCAGATTCCCCCAGGTACTGAGAGGACTACTGAACATACCGGAATCTAAAATCATTGTTTGCGGGATAGCCATCGGGTATCCTGTGGAAGAAGACCCGGTAAATCACTTTGTAAGTCCCAGAGAGCCGCTGGAGAAAGTCTCCACCTGGCTTGGTTTCTGACCGGAGTTTACCACCAGCCCGAACCTCTGGCATGAGCGTGACGGTGGTCCCTGATGGTTCGCTCAACGGTATCGAGATGCCAGTTGCCCTTGCCGAAAAAGCAGTCGGCAGTGTCGGCCAGTTTGGCTATCATCCTGTTGTAAGCCTCTTTGGCGCTTATTTCCACCCCGTGGCCTTTGATTACCCCCATCGGGACGCCGCAAATCTCACAGTCCAAGATAACGAACTCATCATCCTCATAGTACCACGTGGTAATCTTTTCCAGCTTGCAGAGAGGACATCCGGGTTCAAAAGTTGCACTCATATTCGTCTGCTGGGACAGCGAACTCAGGCCCGCTGCCGGACTCGCATTCTGTCCGCTGCTGACCATAATTATATATTGAATTTAGATATATGTGTATGTTATATTTTGCTCGTTCCGAATCAAAATTCAGATCCACAGTAATTTCCAGAAACGGAGTTGAAGCATGACTTATAAAGACAACAGGCAATTCATAGATGACTGTGTGAAGACCGGTGATGCCGTGAAGGTCAAGCAAGAAGTGGACTGGGAGCTCGAGGCCGGCGCAATCATAAGGCACACCGCCGAAATCAAGGGGCCGGCTCCGTTATTTGAAAAGGTCAAGGATTACGACGCCAAATATCGCCTGTCAGGAGCTCTTCTTTCCACATACAGAAGGGTATCCATCGCTATGGGATTCAAGCCCGAGGCATCCATTAAAGAGGTTCATGACGAATATTCACGCCGCGTGGAAAAGCTCATAAAGCCTATAGAGGTGAAGCAAGGACCCTGCAAGGAGAACATAATTAGCGGCAGGAAGGTGGACCTCCTCCAGTTTCCTGCGCCTTTGATTCATGATGGCGACGGTGGCAGGTATATGACTACCTGGCATGCCATGGTAACGAAGGACCCGGACACGGACTGGACCAACTGGGGCATCTATCGGGGCATGGTTTATGACCGCAACACTCTGGGTGTTCTGATTCATCCCGTGCAACACCAGGGGAAGATTTTCTATTCCAAGTACGCTCCCAAGAACAAGCCGATGCCCTTTGCCTGCGCCATTGGGTGTGACCCTCTCTCTCAACTCGCGGCGGGTTCATCGCCCAGAAGCGGAGAGAACGAAGTGGACTTCGCCGGAGCCTTAAGGCAGGAGCCAGTTGAGCTTATCAAGTGCGAAACCAACGACCTGCTGGTCCCCGCGCATGCCGAGATTGTGCTTGAGGGAGAGGTAATCCCGGACCTCAAAATACCTGAAGGCCCGTTCGGGGAGTTTACCGGCTTCCGCACTCCTCTGGGAACGAGGCCGGCATATAGGGTCAACGCCATAACCTATCGCAATAACCCAATTTTGACTTTCTCAAATCCGGGCTTCCCCCCATGCGACGATACCATGCTTTCCATTACTGAGTCCGTAGCTACGGAGAAAGCGTTGAGGAGAAGGGGGATGCCCATCACTAATGTCTATGTTCCTCCGGAGGGCGCATTACATCTCGTTATTATTGGGCTTAAGAGATTGACAGTAGAGGAAGCGGACAGGGTGAAGAAAATGGTTGATCCCATCATGTCACTCTCCAAAATCATACTGGTAGACGAGGACGTGGATGTGTTTAATTTGAACGAAGTATTCCACGCCTTTGCCACGAAGTGCCATCCGGCCAAAGGCATCAGGAAAGGCGATTCATTCTGTATGCCCCTGAGCCCGTACCCCACCCCGGAAGACAGAAAGGCTAACAGACAGACGAGGGCGATTTTCGATGCTACCTGGCCTTCCGACTGGTCTGCGCAGACTGACATCCCTCCCAGGGTTTCTTTCAACGAGGTCTACCCTGCCGATGTGAAAGACAAAGTGCTGAAGAGCTGGAGAGCTTACGGTTTCAAGGATTAAGCAGAGACAGTTCAGCATCTTGTAATATAGATATAAATATGGTATAGTGACGTTCGCCTTTTATGGGCTTTTCAAACGTTCCCTTATGGTAGTTTAGATTAAACTATTATTGCATGTAAAAGGAGATTTACAGATGGATTTGAAGTTTTCAGAAGAACAAAAAATGATACAGGCTGCGGCTAAAGAATTTGCTATGAAGGAAATAGAGCCTACTGCGGCAGAGACGGATAGAACAGATGAGTTTCCTCTCGCCGTAGCTAAAAAAATGGCTCAGAACGAACTTCTCGCCATGAGAGCGCCCAAAAAATACGGAGGTCCTGAGCTCAACTACCTGGACATAGTCATAGTTAATGAGCAGCTTGGATATTCGTCCTATACACTTGGTTGTCTTGTAGAAGCCACAAATAGCTGTATAGATTCCATGGTATTCTGGGGAAATGACGAGGTGAGAGAGAAATTTATTCCGCCGTTAGTTCGTGGTGAACACTTCGCCAGTTGGGGTTTTACAGAGCCTGAAACCGGCTCTAATCCCAGGCTTTTTCAGAGCAAGATTGTTCAGGATGGCGACTCTTATGTTGTCAACGGGCAGAAACGGTTCATATCTTTCGTGTCACCAACGGGTGTTTTTGTTACGTATGCTAAAGATGACACCGGTCAGCTCACCAATTTTGTCTTTGAGAAGAACTGTCCAGGTTATTCTATCGGTACCATAGATAAGATGGGCGCCCGGGGGAGCGATTCCGATGATGTTTACCTGGATAACATTCGCATTCCCAAGAGCCACATTTTGGGACAGAAGGGAAAAGGATTTCCGCAGTTTTTGAATATCGTGGGCAATGCGAAAACGCAGCTTGCAGCGGCTGCCGCAGGAATGGGTCAAGCGGCAATCGATGAGTCCATCAAATTTGCCAGGGATAGGAAGGTAATGAAAAATCAGCCTCTGACGGACCTGGGGTCTACCCAGTGGCTCCTGGCTGAGATGGAGACAAAAGTTCAGGCAACGAGATGGCTTTCTTATTGGGCTTCTTCTTTAAGAGACCAGGGGAGCGACATAATACGGGAGGGGTCAGCCGCAAAACTTTTCGCCTCTCAGACCATTGTTGACGTTGTTAGAATGGGAGTTCAAATTCACGGAGCCTATGGCTCCACCAAGGCTTTCAAAATTGAGAGACTTTACAGGGATAGCAAAATGATGGAAGTGATGATGGGTGTTAATGAAATCAACAGGTCCATCATAGCATCATTTATGGTGGCTCAGTAAACTGCAAGCTTTGCTGGAATCGGGAAGCCTGATAATATAAGGATATAAAAGTTTCTACAGGAGGCCAAATTTTTGGCCTCCTGTTTCTTTAGGTATCTTATAATTCTGGATAATTCTATCAGGCGGGCGGCAGGAGAAATACCCGGTGAATTTCGATTTAACCACAGAGCAGAAACTCTTACAGAAGGCTGCTAAAGACTTCGCCAATAAAGAGATAGAGCCGCTGGCGCCATTGATGGAAAGAGGCCAGGCTCTTCCGTCAAATTTTCCTAAAAAACTGGGAGAAGCCAGATTTTTAGGTATGCTGTGTCCCCGAAAATATGGCGGCAGCGATATTGGCTACTTTAATTTCATTTTAGTTCTGGAACAGCTTTCCTATCCCGTCTCGGCTTGCGCCTGGATACCAGGTATACATAATTCTGTCGCAGAAGCTATTTATCGTTTTGGCACCGAAGCAGCAAAAGAAAAATATTTGCCAGGAGCCTGTGCCGGTGAATATGTAGCCAGTATTGTTTTCACAGAACCGGGCACGGGCTCAGACCCAAAGTCTCTTACAACAACAGCATCTTTTGAGGGCAATACCTGGCTGGTGAATGGCACAAAGCGATTCCATTCTTTGGGAAACATGATTGGGCCTGCCATGATTGTTGTAAGAGAGGGTGACTTTATCAACTGCCTGCTGGTGGATAAAGATTCTCCTGGCTATTCCTCTTCGAAGTCATGGGACTTTATGGGTTATGCTGGCCTTCCCTGCGTGGATACCTATCTGAATAATGTCAGGGTGCCAGCTGAAAACCTGATGGGGGAAAGGGGCAAAGGATTTGATATATTGGTAAAGATGATCAGTGGAGCCAAGATTGCCAGTTGCGCGCGAAGTCTTGGTCTTTCTCAGGCTGCCCAGGATGAAGCTGTAAAATATGCTAAAGGAAGGACAAGGCGAGGTAGCGCAATCTTCACCATGATGTCTATCCAGGCGATGGTTGCCGAGATCGCCAGCCGTGTAGAAGCCGCTCGATGGATTACATATCGGGTAGCCTTTCTAAGGGAAAAGGGTTTTGATACGATCCTGGATACAGCTCGAGCCAAGCTTTTTGTTACCAGGGTAGCTAAGGAAGTGGCCGATATGAGTCTCCAGGTTCACGGAGCTTACGGATTTACCAGAGATTTCAAGATCGAGAGGATCTACCGTGCAGCTAGAGAAGGAGAAATTGTAGAGGGAAGCAGCGAAATTCAGCGTACTATCATCTCTACTTATGTTTTATCCTAGAGTAAAATGTCATGAATTCATATAATATATTGACAAAAAAGGAAATATATACTTAAAAAGAGGGGAGATTACATAAGGTGGATTTTAACTTAACCACAGAGCAGAAACTTATACAAAAAGCAACAAGAGACTTTGCAGAGAAGGAGATTGCGCCTGTAGTTCTCGAGATGGAAAAGGGAGCCCCGCTTCCGGATAATGTTATCGAGAAAATGGCTAAGGCAAAGCTGTTAGGCATGCTTGCCCCACGCAAGTATGGAGGCACGGATACCGGATATCTTGCCTATATAATGGCGAACGAACAATTCAGCTATGTGATAACCGCTTGCTCCTTTGTCATGGTTGTATGTAATTCTATAGCTGAAGCCATCAACAGGTTTGGTACAGAGGAGCAAAAGGAAAAGTATGTCAGGGGCATTTGTGAAGGCAAGCTTATGGGCAGCCTCTCCTTCACCGAGCCATCCACCGGCTCAGACCCCAAAGCGCTGGCCACGACTGCTGTTCTGGCAGGAGACCACTGGGTTATCAATGGGACCAAGCGGTTCAACACCCTGGGCGCTTACAATGGGCCCGCTCTTGTATTCGCCAGGGAGGGTGATTCTGTCCATTGTATTATCGTAGATAAGAATTGCGAGGGATGGAGTTCTTCCAAGCCATGGGATTTCATGGGGTACAGGGGAACTCCCACCGTGGACTCGTTTCTGAAGGACGTCAGGGTTCCCATAGGAAACCTTTTGTTGGAGAAAGGAAAAGGCTTCGAAATCCTGCTGAAAATAATAAGCGGGGCTCGCATAAGCTCCTGTGCCAGGAGTCTTGGGCTAGGGCAGGCTGCCCTTGACGAATCAATCAAGTATGCCAAACAAAGGACAAGGCGTGGAAGCCCCATCGCCAGCATGATGAGTATTCAGGGCATGATTGCGGAGATGGCTTCCAGGTTGGAGGCGGCCCGCTGGCTGACTTACAGGACTGCATTCCTTCGAGAGAAGGGTGGAGATGTTTTATTGGAATCCGCCATGACAAAGATTTTTGTGACAAGGACTGCCAAAGAACTGGCAGACATGGGGATTCAGATTCATGGCGCTTACGGGTTTACAAAGGACTTCAAGATTGAGAGAATCTACAGGGCGGCAAAGGAAGGTGAGATAGTTGAGGGTTCCAGCGAGATTCAACGTACCATCGTAGCCAGCATGCTGCTGGCCTGAATGAATGGGGACTTGATATCTCATGGAAATATTAGTTTGTATTAAGCAGGTCCCTGCCAGCTCCGAAGTCAAAGTAGATTCGCAGACTGGCGCCCTGATACGGGAAAGCGTTTCGGGCATAATAAATCCAACAGACAGGAATGCTCTGGAGGAATCTCTTCGCCTGAAGGCAAAGCACGGGGGAAATGTAACGGTGCTAACCATGGGCCCCCAGCAGGCTGAGGAGGCTCTAAGGGAAGCCCTCGCAATGGGTGCCGACAAAGCCGTGTTGTTGACTGACCGGCTTTTTGCCGGTTCGGATACGGCGGCCACCTCCTATATCCTGTGGAAGGCTGTGCAGAAGCTGGGAAAGTTCGACCTCACTCTCTGCGGGCGAGAAAGCACCGACGGAGTCACTGCTCAGGTAGGGCCGCAGTTGGCGGAACTCCTGGGCATTCCCCAGATCACTTTTGTTCGTAAGATTGAACTTAAAGATGGTGTTCTGAGGGCAGAAAGGGGCCTGAAAGGGGCATTTGAGACAGTGGAAGGTAACCTGCCATTGCTGCTGACCGTGAACAAGGAAATCAATATTTCACGAGAGATAACCATTGATGATATACTTACGGCATGCCGGGAGAAGGAGATAATTTCCTGGGGAGCCGACGATATAGGAGCGGAGAGAAGCAAGATCGGGCTTGAAGGCTCCCTGACAGTGATGCTGAGGTCCTACATACCGGCAAGGGAGAAGAAGGGAGTGATTTTTGCCGGGCCAGTCAAGGATGCAGTCAGGGACTTGGTGCAGGAGCTGAGGAAAAAGCAGCTCATACCCTGACCAACCTCATAGGGATGGATGCCTCTCAATAGTTTATCTTCCGTACGAATCTTCTGGTCTTCCAAGGGAGCCTGGGACAAAGCGCTTACCGTTTTATTCCTCGTGATCTTTCTGTCTACTATAGGCGCGCTCATCTATGTCCTCACTTCCCCTGCAATGGCAGAAAAGTACACCGAATTTTATATACTTGGACCCGAAGGAAGGGCCGACAACTACCCCCGGGACCTGTCGCTCGGTCAGGAGGCCAGCGTGGTAGTCGGGATCGCGAATGTGGAACATAAGCCAGTATCTTACAGGTTGGAGATGACGATAAATGACGAAAAAGGATTGGATTTGGGACCCGTCTCTCTTAATCATAAGCAGAGGTGGGAAACGCCGGTTTCGATCAGGCCATCAAAGACTGGCGAAAGGCAAAAGGTGGAGTTGAGACTCTACAAGGATGATGATGCTGGCGTATACAGGTCTCTTTACTTCTGGATCAATGTTAGCCAGGTCAATTCGGGACAGTAAGTTTTGCTGAGTGCCAGGGTGCTGATACATATAGGCCTATAGTCTACTAGTTATGGAATTTGAAATAAGTTTAGAAAATATATAAAATGGATTCATCGTAAGTCAATTCTTTAAACAAGCTTCTCTGCCATATCGTGGCGCCTCCACAAAGCCAGTCTGTATAGAGGTTTTCTGAAAGAGGAGCATAGCCCGTGCTGGACCCCGATTTCAGTACTTTCCCCTTCTTTCCGCTATTTATACAAAACAGTTTTGTCAGGAAAGTTGCCTTGTTGGGAGGGGTATCCTCGATATAAAACGAGGCGCCTCCCACCTGTTCCGGGGCGGTTTCCCAGAAGTTCAGCATGGCCTCGGTGGCGTCTTTTTCGAGCACAAGGTCATCGTCCAGGTAGCCCACAAGGGTAACGTCTTCTCGCAGCGCCTTGCGGCCTTCGTTTCTCTGCCTGGTAAGCCCGGGCGGGAATACACGGAGGTATGAAACAGTATCATTCAGATAAGGCTTTATCTCAGCTTCTATCGGCTGGTCGCTGCCGTCTACTATGATGACCTGGTCGGGGGTAACGGTTTGTATCTTTATGCTGTCGAGCAGCCTTGCCAGAATACGGGGACGGTTCCTGGTAGGGACGATGTAGGCTATCTTGTGGCGGAAGCCGCCGGGCTTTTGTGACTTGTTTGTATTATTCATATTGCTTTGAGGTCAGTGATGATACCATCATCCATTGCCTGTCTTTCTTGTTTCATAGAATCTGAGCAGCCCTTCTTTCAGGCTGGGGAGCTGCTTTTTGAAGAGCCTCTTGAACCTGTCGGTGGACAAGGAGAGGTCTTTCTGCCGCCTGGCCTTGAAGGCGCGGGGGTCCATCGCGCCCGCCGTTATGCAGCCGGAGTCCAGACTGAACACTTTACATAAGGACATACCGAAATCGTATTTTGAGCACCTTTCGGTGCCCGCGATATTGATGACGCCCTGAAAGTACGATAGGGCGACCTCTTCCAGGGCCTCCGCCAGGTGAGTGACTTCGATAGGGGAGAAGTAGTAGTCGGTGAACAGCGTCAGGGGGGCTTTGTTCTTGAGGCTGTTGTAGACCCATTCGCCAAAGGTTTGCGGATGCGCAGGAGGGCTCCATCCGTAGAAATTGGTCCTCACTATTACAGCCTGCGGAGCAAGCCGGAGGACTTCTTTCTCGGCCTCGAGTTTGGTTTTTCCGTATACGTTTACAGGCGCGGGAGTGTCCTCCTCGGAGTACATGGCGCGTTTGCCATCGAAGAGATGGTCGGTGGAGATGTGAATGAACCGTGCTCCACCCTCTCCAGCGGCCCTTGCCGCGTTTACGGCCGCGTCCACGTTTATCCGGCGGGCGCAGGCCGGGTCCTCTTCGCAGCGGTCCAGATTCACCAGTCCCACTGTATTAATGACAATTTGCGGGTTCACGCGCTTAATCAGGTCCAGCGCAAACCGGTTGTCCTGCAAATCGCCTGGAATACAGTTGCCTGACGGAGATGAGTGTAAAGATGTGCGGAAAACGTCAAAGTTCTTCTTCGAGGAAAAGAATCTTGCCAGGTTGGAACCCAGAAGGCCGTTGGCGCCGGTAATTAATATCTTTGTTGTTTCTTGTTTACTCAAACTAAGTATACGATTCCACAGGATGCGACATAAATAAATAGCTTTGATTAAGTATAGCTTTTTTGAGATGGGAGGGCAAACAGCGCCTTCGACTTTCCGTTTTTATGTGCAGGACAAAAATTTGGAAAATAATGTACAATAGAAATATCGTAAATATTAGTATCATATCTTCCCGCTTGCAAGGCAGGTAGCTAATACAGGGGTCAAGATGCTTTTAGTCGTTGTTCTGCTTCTAACTCTCCTGGCCTTCGGCATTGTGGAATTTGTCCTCCACCGTCACAACAGAAACAGTATTCCCGTGAGAATTCATGTGAACGGCACCAGGGGCAAGTCGAGCATAACCCGCCTCATCGCCGCGGGACTCCGCGCGGGAGGATGGTGGGTGGTGGGTAAGGCTACCGGAACATTGCCCAGGCTGATTGACCTGGACGGGCAGGAGATCCCTATTGTCCGCATCGGCAAAGCCAACGTGCGGGAACAGCTTTCCATATTTTCCTGGGCGGCAAAGCGGCAGGCAAAGGCAATCGTTATAGAATGCATGGCCGTGCAGCCCAGGCTTCAATTCGTGACGGAAAAGCTCATGGTGAGAGCTACCATCGGAATAATCACAAACGCGAGGCACGACCATATGGACGTGATGGGGCCTACCGTGTATGACGTGGCCGAGGCGCTGAGCACAACCGTCCCCAGGAAAGGGACGCTGTTTACCGCGGAGCATGATCATATATGCCTGTCCATCTTTCAGAAGAAATGCGGAGCCAGAGGAAGCAGCATGGTGGAGGTGAAGGATGAGGGGGTGAGCGATGAGGATATGACAGGATTCTCCTACCTGGAACACAAGGAGAATGTGGCCCTCGCCCTGGCCGTGTGCTCTCACCTGGAAGTTGACCGGAAAACGGCTCTGGCCGAGATGTACAGGGCGAGACCGGACCCCGGCGTCCTCCGCGTCTCGAAGGTGCTGAAGGATAGCAAGGAGATTACTTTTGCGAACGCCATGGCCGCCAACGATCCCGATTCCACCATGGGGATATGGCACAGAGTCCTGAAAACGGATGGCGACCGGAAAAACGTCATCGTGCTGGTCAATGCTCGCAAGGACAGGATGCACAGGTCCGAACAACTCGCCGAGCTCATGGCCAAATCGCTGCCGGCTTCTTATTATGTCCTCGTGGGGACCTCTACCTTCATAATAAAGCAGAAGGCCTGGCGGATGGGGTTGCCTGCTGATAAAATCATTGACATGGGCGGCGCGCCAAAGGATAGAGTAGTCCAGAAGCTGTGGGACCTGACTCCCCAGAGGTCCATGGTTTTCGCTATCGGGAACATAGCTACCATCGGGCTGGAACTCTCCCGCTACTTCCAGGGAAAGGAAACCATTGATGCCTGAGGAACTGCTTAACCAGGGTTTTAGCATTGGAATTGTGGTCAGCCTCATTTTTCACGAGGTGCTGGGCATCACAGCCGGCGGCATCATCGTTCCGGGCTACCTGGCCTTCCAGACAAGCAATCCCCTCGGCCTGGCCGGCACGGTAGCTATCTCGTTGTTCACCTTCGGTTTCATCAGAGTCTTGTCCAATTTCATGTTTATCTATGGGACAAGGCGGCTTGTGGTTACGCTGCTGGCGGCTCTCATAATCGATGAGATGGTATTCAGGTTTTTAGACCCGCGTCTTCGCCTGACGCCTCTGGGTTTTGTTTCCATAGGAAGGATAGTGCCGGGACTGATAGCGAGCTGGATGGATACCCAGGGCATCATCTACACCGTGTCCGCACTGGTTATCGTAGTTGTGATCGTGGCTTTAATACTGATACTCGTGAACGGCTGGATAGTGCTGCCGATAGCACCGGCATGGCAATAGATAATGACACTAATACAGACGCAATAGTTTATGTATCATGCAAGGAACTGAGTGACGAAGCAATCTCGCAGGGGCAATTCATGAATTGCCCCTACAAGTTCGGTGGCAATAGATAGGAATATGAAGATGGGTTTGGCAATTTGAAGCGGCTCTGGTCCTGGCTGCAGTGGGTGGTAAACCGCCCGGTGCACCGCATCTCTACCAGAGAAGCCCTGGCGGTCGCCGGCTTCGCGGCCGTGCTGTTCCTATCGCTGAATTTCGTACTGCTGGGGAACTCCGATTATTCCATGAGATTGAAAGCCTCAAAACTCATGAGGCAGGGCGCAGAGGTGCTTAGGGAAGAATATCTGGCGCGAGGCCTGGATCTGGACCCCGATATAGACAGCGACCTGGCAGGCGTAATCGGCCCTCCCTCTTCAAAAATCGTCACGGTTTCCGGAAATTTGAGGGACAAGGTATTGTCCGCGAGGCCTGACATGGCGGTCCTGGTACTGGACATGCTGGTCAGCGCGGGAGTCAAAGAGGGCGACGTGGTGGCCATAGGGGCCACAGGCAGTTTTCCAGCTTTGAACCTGGGGACTCTGATAGCAGTGGAGAGCCTGGGAGCCACTCCGCTGCTCATTTCATCCATCGGTTCTTCCAACTGGGGCGCGACGAATCCGGAGTATACCTGGCTCGACATGGAGAGAGTCCTGTTCGACAGCAGTATGATCCACACCCGCTCCATCGCGGCGAGCCTGGGAGGATCTGACGACAGAGGCCTGGGCATGCCTCCGGGCGGCACCGAGCTGGCTCTTGAGGCCGTCAGGAGGAATGGAATACCGCTTATCACGCATTCCGGCGGGATCGAAGACGCGGTAGCAAGGCGAGTGGACCTGTTTCAGAGCAGGGCTGCAGGGCCCATCAAGGCCTACGTGAACATTGGGGGTGGAGTGGTCAGCCTGGGCCTTGTGGAAGAGAGGCAGCTGCCTCCCGGTTTGACTTTACCTTCACGGAATAATATACTCAATTTCAGAAGCGCCGGTCTTTATTACCTGAGCCAGAAGATTCCTGTTATTAACCTCGATGGCATAGGCAGCATAGCGGCGAAATACGGTATTACAGGCGACGCAGGAGGAATAGGCAGGGCTCAACTGTACTACAAAGGTAAGATACTCCGTTTGTCAGCGGGGGCGGCTCTAGCCCTCTTGCTCATTTCTCTCTATCTGGTTGGCACCGGCCGCTTTGACCGGTGGCTTCACCCCAGAGACTGGCAGTCGTAAATCAAAAATCAAAGATCAAAAATAAAAAATGTTAATGGGTGTGTGGGACATTTTTCTCCGGCGATATGGTATGTGAGATTATCTGGCTGTTCGCTTTAGAATTCGGATAGTTTAATGACAAGGGTAGAGACCTGACGATGCACCGGTTCGCGGGAATACGAAAGTCCTTTGGCGCGTACCTGATGTTCCTGGGGGCGTTATTTCCTGTCTTGACCTTTGCGGCTTTTTTCGGTTATCATCCTGCCAGGAGCCAGCACACCTTGAGTTTGCCTCTGGATATGAAATCAGCAACTGACAGTTCACGGGACTCCGTCTCTATCTTGGTCTTTTCGACCCTGGGGAGGAGTGTCACGGACAGGTGGGCCACGCAGGACAGCCTAATCAGGGCTGAAGGAATAAGAAACTATTCAACCGTGTCACTGCGGGCTCTTTATGGCGATTCCGGTCCCGGTATGACGCCCATAGAGTTGAGGATTCTCACCAAAACCACAGGCCTTTACCGCCATCCGACCAACGGGGAAAAGGAAGCTTTGCTAGAGGTTGTTGGGATGGTCTACAGGGGTGTGGGTTCGCCTGAAGCCGAATTCAAGGCGCAGGCTCTGGCTCAGGGCGCCGGCTATGAGCTGGCACGTTTGACCGTGCCGGGGGGGCTGACGTATTTTGTGCTCCAGCCGAAGGGGTTTGCTGTCGGCGATTTCACTGCCAATCCTGGCTTCGGCATCTTTGTGTTCAACCCTGCCGGTGATAAGGACATTATCCTGGAGGCCCCTCATCCGCGCTCCGACCTCCGCAGCACAGACCTGGCCCTGGTAGCACTGGAAAGAATTCCTGCCTTTGCCCTGCTGATAGCCGGCGCAGACCGCAGGGCGAACCTGTCCCCCGGAAACGGCGTCACCAAAACCGAACATGTTGATGAGTTCAACGGGGACATATCGGACGTCTCCTTCGCTGATAATACAGGGAGCCTTTTCCACCAGACCCATGTATTGCTGACGTCACTAATTGTAAAAGATAAGCGAGAGCCTTTTGTTTACCAGTTTCACGGCTTCAGTGAAAGAGATGACGGAAATGCCTGGCCTGATATTGTTCTGAGTAACGGAGTACTGACACAGGAGGGTGAGCCCCTGGAGTTGACTTTCCTGAAGAAAGAGCTCCTGTTGAGGGGACATTCTGCCAGCGTATACACTACCCGAAACCCCTTGCTCAGAGAACTGAGCGCCACTCATAACCCGCAGGGGATTCAGACCAGAATATGGGGTACCTTCATACATATTGAAACCGGGTATCAGTGCAGGGCGAAAGCCAGTCTGGAGGATACAGCTTACAGCCTGGCTGAGGGACTGCGGCTGATGAAAATAAACAGGGCAGCCAATAAATAGCCACTATTCATTGACTGCCCCTCTGACTGCCAGCCTTAGACACAAAGTTTCGATGTCACAATCTGGCTGCTTATGTTGGAGGCGCTCTGAAGCAGTCTCTCCCTGTCCTTCCTCCACTTAGTTAAAATCTCTATGTCATTTTGACTACGGCATACCAGGGCACGGCACGGCGCGCCTCTACCGGGATGTGGCCTCTAACTCTTTTCCAATTGAAAAATGAGCTTGAACAGATATCGATGGACTAAGAGAATTCAGTCATCCCGGTTAGCAAATCTAGAGATTTGTTGAAAGAGATTGGAACGCGCTTTTACCATCCTTTCTGCG